>ERZ802822.406-NODE-406-length-30795-cov-12.192233_pt1 | contig 30795 bp, 32 predicted proteins | sample MGYA00345649_ERZ802822 | MGnify/ENA primary metagenome ERZ802822 (study PRJEB30503, sample SAMEA104212359) | marine metagenome | biome: Westerlies Biome; feature: [SRF] surface water layer (ENVO:00010504) within the epipelagic zone...; material: water...
GTCTTTGAGATTTGCCATGTCGGCTGCTCCGTCAGTTGGCCGAAGCGACCATGGTGGACACGACTTCGCTGATGGCGGCCTTCAGAACGCTCTCAGCTTCAGGGCTCAGCACCTTCTTCTCCTGAATTTCATTGATGAACTCAGGCTTGTTGGATTTGAGATACTCGCGCAGTTCGCGGGAGAAGTTGACCACTTGATCCACGGGAACAGCATCGATCAAACCCTTCACACCGGCGTAAACGATGGCGACCTGCTCAGCCAAGATCAGCGGGCTGAATTGGGGCTGCTTGAGCAGTTCACGCAAGCGCTTACCGCGGGAGAGCTGCTGTTGTGTTGCAGCGTCCAAATCGGAGGCGAACTGGGAGAAGGCGGCCAGTTCATCGAACTGAGCCAACTCCAGCTTCAAGGTGCCAGCAATTTTTTTGATCGCCTTGGTTTGCGCAGCACCACCAACACGACTCACGGAAATACCCACGTTGATCGCAGGGCGAAGGCCGGAGTTGAACAGGTCTGAGCTGAGGAAGATCTGACCATCCGTGATCGAAATCACGTTGGTAGGGATGTAGGCGGACACATCACCGGCTTGGGTTTCGATGATGGGCAGCGCTGTCATCGAACCTTTACCCATTGCGTCGGACAGCTTCGCTGCACGCTCAAGCAAACGGCTGTGGCAATAGAACACGTCACCGGGATAGGCCTCACGACCGGGCGGACGGCGCAGCAGCAAGGACATCTGGCGATAGGCAGCAGCCTGTTTGGAGAGATCGTCGTAGATCACCAAGGTTGCTTTGCCCTTGTACATGAAGTACTCAGCGATCGAAGCACCGGTATATGGAGCCAAGTACTGAAGTGCTGCTGGCTCTGAAGCGCTAGCGGCAACAATCACGGTGTAACCGAGGGCGCCGCGCTCACGAAGTACTTCAACAACGTTGGCTACGGAAGCAGCCTTTTGGCCGATGGCCACGTAGACGCAGATCATGTCCTGATCTGCTTGATTCAGGATCGTGTCGATCGCGATGGCGGTTTTGCCGGTCTGGCGGTCACCAATGATCAGCTCACGTTGGCCGCGACCCACAGGAATCATCGCGTCGATCGCGGTGATGCCGGTCTGCATCGGCTCGTGCACCGATTTCCGTTGAATGATGCCAGGGGCCATCGATTCGATCAGCCGCGTCTCCGTGGCAGCGATGTCGCCTTTGCCATCGATCGGACGTCCGAGGGAGTTAATGACGCGCCCCAACATGGCGTCGCCTACGGGGACGGAAGCGATTTTGCCGGTTGCTTTAACCGTGCTGCCTTCCTGAATACCAAGGCCTTCACCCATCAACACCGCGCCGACGTTGTCGTCTTCGAGGTTCAGTGCGATCCCTTCGGTGCCATCTTCAAATTCGAGGAGCTCACCGGCCATGGCCTGTTGGAGGCCATAAACACGGGCGATTCCATCACCCACCTGCAGAACGGAACCGACATTGCTGACGGAAACTGACTTGTCGTAATCCTCAATCTGCTGTTTGAGGATGGCGCTGATCTCGTCGGGACGGATGGAAACCATGGCTTGTGATCCCAGCGGGGATATAGGAGAAAAGGGGCGGTAAAAGAAGAGGTGGGTTCAGCTCGCCTTGGCGAGTGCCAGACCGAGGCGACGAACCTGACCAGCCAGGCTGGCATCGATCACTTGAGAGCCGAGGCTGACAACGAAACCGCCAATCAAGGCGGGGTCGACGCTGAGGTCGATATCGACCTTGGAAGTACCGGCCATGGCCTGCACTTTCTTGGACAGTGCCGCCTGTTGTGCTTCGGAGAGTGGCTTGGCAGAACGAACTTGAGCCAAGGTGATGCCTTGCTGTTCGCGATACAGCTCAAGGAAACGGTTCATCACCGCTTCAAAGGCCTGTAGACGCTGACGATCCGCCAGAACCTTCAGAAGGTTCATAAGAGACGGCGTCACCTGCTCTGCCAAGAGACCTTGAAGGGCCTTTTTCTTGGAGGAGGGCTCAAGAACAGGCGACACCATGGCGTCACGAAATTCAGCTGAGCTGTCCCAAACGCTCAAGAGCTGCTTGCACTGCTCCGCCACCGTTTGGGATTCATCGCGGGCTTCAGTCACCTGAAGCAAGGCTTCGGCGTAGGGAGTTGCTAGGGAATTAAGGAGAGGCATCAGGCGTTCTCCAAATTGCGGATGGTTGAATCGATCAGCTTGGACTGCGCCGCATCATCGAGACGGCCAGGCAGATCGGTCAGCACCTTGTCGATCGCGGCCATAGCGGCTTCGCGACGCAAGGCATCTTTGATCCGAGACGCTTCGGCATCGGCATCAGCAGCGGCGCCTTGCTTGATGGCAGCCATCACGGAAATGGTGCGTTTCTCACCTTCAGCGCGAATCGCTGCAGCACGCTTTTGGCCATCAATTCGAATCTGCTCCGCTTTTTGCTGGGCAGCAGCAAGCTCAGATTGCGCCTTGGTGAGCTCTTCAGATGCCGTTTTTAAACGTGCTTCAGCATCTTGAAGGTCCTGGAGAATTGCTGAACGACGACGCTCAAGAATTCCTCCAAGGAATCCACGAAGGAACCAAAACAGCACACCGATAACGATGGCCAGGTTGACCAGATTGGTCTCGAGGGGGTTGAAATTGAGATTCATCAGGCAGCCAGCAATCGGTTGATGATCGTGGTGCTGAGCTGATCCACTTTGCCCTTGAGTTGAGCTCGCGCGGATTCACGCTCGGCTTCAATGCCGCGGCGACTCTCTTCCTTGGTGCGATTGGCTTCGGCTTCGGCCTGAGCGAGCGCTTCGCGGTAGAGGCCATCGACCTCGTTTTCCGCATCGACGATCACGGACTGAACGGCCTGTCGAGCACCCTTCAGCTGTTCAGCCAAATCAGCTTCCAGACGTTCAACCTGGGCAAGCTTTTGCTTGGCGTCAGCACGGCTGGTGGAAATAAAGCCCTCTCGATCTTCCACGACCTTGCCGACCGGACGGAAGAAGAGAGCATTGAGAAGGAAGGTGAGGAGAACCACCTGAACCGCCATAAGCGGAAGGGTGGCATCGAGGTCAAAAAGACCTCCCTCCGGAACACCTGCTTCAGCGAGCAGAAGCCAGGTCATGGAAGGGTGCGCTGGGAAGGAATCGAAACGTAAATGTCAGTCAAGGGGACGTCATGTCCCCCGGTCTGATCAGGCGAAGGGGTTGGCGAACAGGAGCACCAGAGCAACCACCAAGCCATAAATGGTTAGCGATTCCATGAATGCCAAGGACAGCAGCAACGTGCCACGGATCTTGCCTTCGGCTTCGGGCTGGCGGGCGATGCCCTCAACAGCGCCGCCAGATGCGGTGCCCTGACCGATACCAGGGCCGATTGCGGCGAGGCCGACGGCCAGGCCAGCAGCCACAACAGAAGCGGCGGAGGTGATGGAATCCATGTTTGGTGGGATAAGGGGAAGCGCTAGAGGAGCGCTGAACTGAAATGGGTTGGGGATCGGTTCCCCCCGCGCAGGGACACTCTTGTGAAGAGAGGGCCCGGTTGCAGTACGGACCTACGCGCGGAGTTTTTAGCAGATCGCCGGGTAAAAGCGAAAGGGGTTGGTGCCGCTAATGGGCCTCGTGGAGACCTTCACCGATGTAGAAGGCAGCCAAGGTCGCGAAAATCAGAGCCTGAATGGCACTGGTAAACAGACCGAGAAGCATCACTGGCAGGGGCACGATCAAGGGGACCAAATAAACCAGCACTCCCACTGCCAATTCGTCGGCAAGGATGTTTCCAAACAAACGGAAGGAGAGGGAGAGGGGCTTCGTGAATTCCTCGATGATCTTGAACGGGAGCATGATTGGAGTTGGCTCCACATACAGCTCGAAGAATCGCAATCCCTTACGGCTCAGACCCGCGTAGAAGTAGGCCAACGTCACCAACAGGGCCATCGCCACTGTGGTGTTGATGTCTGCGGTTGGAGCACCAAGCTCACCCTCAGGCAGCTCGATGATTTTCCAAGGAATCAGCGCTCCGCCCCAGTTGCTCACGAAGATGAACAGGAACAGGGTGCCAATAAACGGAAGCCAGTCGCGGTAGTACTTCTCGCCGATTTGATCCCGAGCCAGGTCTCGGATGAAGTCCCAAAGGAACTCCAACAGGTTCTGCAAACCAATCGGGTCACGCTTCATGCCACGGGTGCCAACAAGCACAAAGGCCAGAAGAATGCCGATCAAGATCCAGGAGCTCAGGAACACCTGGCCATGCAGATACAGATCACCGATCTGCCAGTACAGGTGGTGGCCCACTTCCAGTTCGGCAAACGGGAGTGAGAAGGGCATTAAAGCCATGGGTGCAGAGAAAAGTGCTCAGCCTCAGCTGTCGAAGACGTGCTGAAGAATCAGGGCGGGCTTGTAGAGAAGGAATCCCAGGAAGGCAGGCAGCAGATCGAGCTGGGGCAGCTTGGCCGATCCAACCACAAGCAGGATTGGAACGATGAGCTGAAAACGCCCCAGTCCACGGGACTGGTCACTGAGCCTGGCCACACTGCGGGCGAGAAGACGCACGTACAAAAGTCCGGCGCATGCACCCACAAGAACACTGCTAGCGACTGAAAGATTCATGGTGAAGGCCACGATCGGAACCGTGACGAGCGACACCAGAACGGTGGCTAACAGCAGACGGCGCTGGAGACGGTAAAAATCTTCCAGACGACACCTGAAATGGCGCGCGGAATCTATCACGCGTCTTTCGCCCCTACTCCCGCAGCAAAAGAATCTGACGATCAACAAGATCTCTTAAAAGGTCTGGCGACCCCATCGATCCCAAGGCTGTATCGGGCTGAGCATCGACACAGCGGAGCAAATCTTTCGCTGCATCGCTGAGCTGGATTGGTTCCATATTCCGGCCAAGAATGGGATCCGGCTCTCCCCACAAGCAAGGCTGCCGGAGGCCTTTTGCTGCAGCCAGCTCGTCGTCGGTTCGAGAACTCTTGGTGATGGGAGCCTTCGACAGGAAAAACTCGAAATGGCTGATGTCTGGATCGAGTTGTTCGATCAAGCTCCACTGCTGAGAGACGGGTAAAGCTTGGGCCCTCTCCAACAGCTCACCATTCAGCAACCGCGCTGGATCCCAAACCTCTGGATTCGAGAAACCAGCGAACTGCAAGCCTGCAGTTTCGATGAACGCAAACAAACGTTCGATGCTGTAGCTGGTCTCCTGGGGGTGGAGATACATGTCGGCAAAATTGGCGTCGGGAGCACAGTCGACAGACCAGCGCTGCTCATGGTGACGACGCAACCGATTGGATTCAGGCAACGTTTCGAACAACTCACGACCTAAACGGAGACCATCTCCCCCCGTACCGGCCTGGAGCAACATCAGTGCTTTCTGGGTGCGGTGGATTTCCCAGCGCCCTGCATCGGCATATAGGAATAGATGAAGAAGTCCCTGGGGAGCGAGGAGGTCTGCAAGGGCGGCAAGCCCAGCTTCTGGCTCCCGAAGATGGTGCAGCACACCAACAGAGTTGATGTAATCGAAGGGCGTTTCATCTCCCAAATCCAAAAGACTGCGCTGCTCTTGCCTTAACGAACGAACAGCCTGACGAGCTGCGGAACGTTCCAGGCGCTCCCGCGCCACCGCCAAGGCTCCATCGCTGATATCGACAGCAACAACCTCAGCGCCAGGATTGAGGTGGCACAAATAATCCGTGCTGACGCCGGTGCCACAACCCGCGTCAAGGATGCGTGGCTGCTGCTGCCCCGCTGGGATCACGCCATGCACGGAAGCCAACACGCTGCGGTGGCACCAACGCCAGTTGTATCCAGGCGGGGGGCCATCCTGAAGCGGATCCCCAGGGAAGGGGAAGCGGTCATAAAACGCACTCACCACTGGAGTGGCGGCATCACTGGGTTGGACTTCTTTCATCAGCCATTCAGCAATGCTGCCGAGCATTTCATGGCGATGCGACGACCCATCTCGACTGCAGAGGGGCCTGCAAACATTTGTTCATAGGGAGGCAATCCAACAAGGCACGAGCCGTAACCTGACCCGATCTGGTTTGCTTCCGTCGATGACAGTGACCGCCAGCAGCGGCAGCCCGCGCGTGTCTCCTCAGCTGTTCGACACCCTGCCGCTCTCCAGCGTTCGTCAGGCTGAACAGCAGGACCGCTTCCCTGATTCAGTCGAGCTGTCCACGCTGGTGACCTTTTTTCGGAGCGGCCAAGACCGGATAGAAGCTGCCCGAATCATGGCGGCGAATGCCGAAGCGATCGTGGCGCGCGCGGCCAATCGCATTTTTGTTGGCGGCACACCACTGTCTTTCTTGGATGCACCGCTCACCACGGGTGAAGTCGTCCGATCCACCGATGCCACACCACTTGCATCGGACCAAGCCGCATTCCAAGACTCGGTTCGCACCTTCACTGGCGATAGCGACAGCACAAAAAGCGGAAATTTCTTAAGTCGATTACTGGATGGCGCCGGAGGGGATGCGGATGTGCGCGTCGTCCTACCCACTGGTTTCAACGCCATCAGCGTTGCGAAGTACGGTCCCGCCTTCATGCGCAAATCCGTGCGGGATATGGGCTGGTTCCTGCGCTACGTGGGCTATGCCCTCGTGGCTGGAGATCCCAGCATCCTTGCGGTGAATACCAGGGGGCTGCGCGACATCCTGCAGGCGAACTGCTCGTTGGCTGCGACCAACGTTGCCCTTCAAGAGATGCGTGCCGCATCAGCGCTTCTTTTGAAAGATCGGCCAGAGGCACGCCAATTGGCGATCGACTGCTTCAACGTGTTGTTGAAGGAACTTTCTGTTGCAACTCCGAGTACCCGGCAACGACAGGGCAGCAAGGTGCAACAGGGATTACAGCTGCCTGCCATCTATGCGTTGGCCTCAGAAGCAACCCAACGTTTTGAAATGCGGCCTGGCTTATCCGGGGCAGAAAAAGCGGAGATCATTCGTGCGGCCTACCGCCAGGTGTTTGAGCGGGATATCGCCAAGGGATATTCCCAAAATCCTTGCTCGGTGGCAGCCAGCCAGGTTGTCCAAGGCCAAATTTCCATGCGGGAATTCGTGCGCGCCCTCGGCCGCAGCAAGGAATACCGACAACAATTTCACGATCGGTTTGTCAACAGCCGTGTGGTGGAGCTGGCCTATCGCCACTTCCTCGGCCGTGGGATCAGCTCGATTGAAGAATTTAGAAAATCCTTTGCAATCCTGAGTGCCCAAGGCCTCAACGGCCTCGTGGATGTCTTGGTGAACTCCGCCGAATACGCCCAAAATTTTGGCGAAGAGACCGTTCCTTACCTGCGGGATCTGGGTGAGGAAGCCCAGGAAAGCGCTGGCTGGGGCTCCAATCGCAAATTGTTCAACTTCAGTGCACCGTTTGAAGGGGCACCGCAGTACATCACTCTGTACGCGTCCTACCGCCAACCCTTCGCCGATCAGCACGTCTACGGAGGCAGCAACGATCCTGTCGGGAATCAGTACGGCGCCATTTTCCCAAGTGGAACAGCATCAGTCAGTACACGCCCCGCGCCCTATGGCTACGACAGCCGTCGCCTGCTGGTGAGCAACGGCATGGCCTCTCCCGGGCAGATGAACAGCAACCAGTTCCGCAATAGCCGACCCCGCAAAGTTGGCCCACGGGTGATGCGTCTCCAACAAATTGCCACCGGTGGTTCCGTCAATCCAAAACGTGGAGGGCAGCCCAGCGTTCGGAATACGGAGTCCAGCACCCAAGCCGTGATCAATGCGGTGTACGTCCAGGTTTTAGGAAACGCTGGTTACGCCGGCGAACGGCTGACCTCAGCGGAAGCTCGCCTTGAAAACGGAGACATTTGTCTTCGTGAGTTTGTCCGAAGTGTGGCCCGCTCTGATGCATTCCGGCGCCGCTACTGGAGTGGCCTCTACATCATCAAAGCGATTGAAGTCATGCATCGGCGCCTCCTCGGACGGCCAACCTTTGGACGCTGGGAAATTGATGCCTTGTTTGATACGGCCGCACGCCATGGGTTCTATGGCGTGGTGGATGCTCTCGTCAACGGCGAGGAATACAAGGATTGCTTCGGGGAAGACACCGTTCCATACGAACGCTTCATCACCCCGAAAGACTTGAATGTGAGACGAACCGCCACGCTCACGCGCGACGTGAAGCAATTCGGTTACGACAGCTCGTCGTTCGTCCTGGGAAGTCGCCCTGATGCGAGCACCACAAAAGTGTTTCGAGGCAGCGGTGAGGTCACACGACGGAATTTGGCCAGTGCAGCAAAAAGTTCCAGCGCTGATTGGACGAGCCTTGCCCGTAACTTCAGGCAGGGCGAAGACCTGCAGTCAAGCCTTCGCTTGATTCGCCTCGGCGAACCGATTGGAGGTGGCCGATCAACACGTGGTTTTGGGCTCTCGAAAACGAGATCGACATCCTCAGCAGCACCACTCACCCCGATGACTGGGGCTCTATCTGCCATCTCCGGCGCCGATGGCTACCGACTTCGCTCAAGCTTGCCAACAAATCTTCGGTTAAATCGGCCTTGCTCTGAAAGCGATTTGCGATCAATCATTGATGCCACTTACAAGCAAGTTCTCAACCGAGTTCCGCTACAAGATGAGCGTTTGATTGAAGCGGAATCAAGACTCCGCAACAGCGACACATCGCTGAACCAATTCGTTGAAGAAATCGCCATGAGTGACGCCTTCCAGACGAGGCTGTTCAACATGGCGCCCTTAAGAGCAGCGTCAGCGGCAACGTTGGCTCTGCTTGGTCGAGCCGCTGCCCCTGCAGAGGTGAGCCGTTTTCTCACGATCCGTGCTCAAGCGGGTCAACCCGCTGCCGTTAAAGAACTACTCGAAAAGCGACCTGATGGGGACACCGTTCCACGCATGGATGGCATGAATACCCGTGCAGGCGTGAGCCAAGCAACCCTGCAGCGAACAGCTGCGCTGTATCGCGGTAACGCCGCGATCAATCCGTCCACAGAGGACGCGATCTAAGGCTCCACAAGCTCGGATCACTACCAATAACCAAGCGATATCGCTGCTCAAAAATTGTGTCTAAAACGTTCCGATGAGGCTCTTTATCGGAACGATTTCTTGTTGAGAATTGACAAGGATATAAGGAAGGGAATCCACTGCGGCCCAATGGATTTCACAATCGGAGCCTGGCCATGAAGAACTGTTACCCAAGCCCAGGGCATTGGGCCAGCTCAGAGCAGAATGCCTCAGCCGACACGTTGCGCTCGAGAGACACACCGATTCTTGTTGATCGTTGTGAACACCTCGATGCAAAACGCTTCGACACCCTGTCTCAGCCTTTACTCTGAGATTTGATCCCTCGGGATCTTCCACCTATTCACCGGATATCGGTCTCCTACGGGCGGCCGCTTGCTTCGAGGCAGAACTGCATGAGCATCGTCTCCAACTCGATCATCAACGCGGACGCCGAAGCCCGCTATCTAAGCCCTGGCGAACTCGACCAGATCAAGGCTTTCGTAACCGGCGGTCAGCGCCGTTTACGGGTAGCTCAGGTTCTGTGCGAAAGCCGCGAGCGCATTGTTAAGCAGGCCGGCGGCCAGCTTTTCCAGAAGCGTCCTGACGTCATTTCTCCCGGCGGAAACGCCTACGGCGAAGAAATGACTGCCACATGCCTGCGCGACATGGATTACTACCTGCGCCTGGTGACTTACGGCATCGTTGCTGGCGACGTCACACCGATCGAAGAGATCGGTGTGATTGGCGCCAAGGAGCTTTACCGCTCTTTGGGCACCCCCTTAGAAGCGATGGCAGAGGCCGTGCGTGAAATGAAGAATGTCGCCATGGGTCTTCTAACCGGCTCTGACGCCGATGAAGCAGGTACCTACTTCGACTACGTGGTGGGCGCCCTCGCCTGAACACGCTGCTGACTTTCCTTCACGCCTCCCCACGCATCCATGCAAGACGCCATCACCAACGTCATCAATAAGTCCGACGTCCAAGGCTTGTACCTGGACACGGCCTCGATGACCAATCTCGAGTCCTATTTCGCCAGCGGCGAGCTGCGGGTTCGGGCTGCTGCCACGATCAGCGCCAACGCTTCCGCGATCATTCGCGACGCTGTCGCCAAAGCGCTGTTGTACTCAGACATCACCCGTCCGGGTGGAAACATGTACACCACCCGTCGCTATGCAGCTTGCATTCGCGATCTGGACTATTACCTGCGCTATTCCACCTACGCCATGCTGGCCGGTGACACCTCCATCCTCGATGAGCGTGTGTTGAATGGCCTCAAAGAGACCTACAACTCCCTAGGCGTTCCCATTGGTGCCACGGTTCAGGCCATTCAGGCCATGAAAGAGGTCACCGCAGGCCTAGTCGGCCCCGATGCTGGCAAGGAAATGGGTGTGTACTTCGACTACATCTGTTCCGGCCTCGGCAACTGAAGCCCATGCGGTTGTTCAAAGTCACCGCTTGCATCCCCAGCCCTGAAAAGGTTCGGGCGCAGCGAGAACTACAAAACACCTTCTTTACCAAGTGGGTCCCCTACGACAGCTGGTTCGCTGAACAACAGCGCATCCAAAAGCAAGGGGGACGCATCATCAAGGTGGAACTCTGCACCGGAGGCCGACAAGTCAACGTCGGCAATTAATCACTCACGCTCCGTGAGGCGAAAGCCCGGCCTCAAGGCTGGGCTTTTTTATTGGCCAAAACTCACCTCTGCATCCTTCACTCGACGACTCAATGAAGCGTTGACTTCACCAAGAGCTGGAGATCAAATTCAGGAGCGGTGCGGTTGGCGCCTAGCCAGAGCACATATTCATGGTTTCCTGCCGGACCGGTAATCGGAGAGGCGACGATCCCTTGGGCGAACCAATCAAGCGCTGCTGCAGCGGTGATCACCATCTCGATCGCATCGCAGTGGGCCGCCGGATCACGCACCACCCCACCCCGTCCGACCCGATCACGGCCCACCTCAAATTGCGGCTTCACCAACACCAGCGCTTCTGCATCAGAACCGTGAAGCAAGCGACGTAAAGCCGGCAGGATCAAACGCAAGGAAATAAACGACACATCCGTCACCGCCAGGGTGGGCCAAGGATCTGCCTCGCCGTACAACGCCTCGGGCTGTAAGTGACGCAGGTTGGTCCGCTCCCGCAAGACCACCCGATCGTCGGTGCGCAAGCTCCAAGCCGTTTGTCCATACCCCACATCCACGCCATACACCCGTTTGGCACCGTGCTGCAGCAAACAGTCGGTAAAACCACCCGTGGAAATACCACCATCCAGACAAATACGTCCCTGCACCGAAATCGGGAATGCAGCGAGCCCCGCCAGCAATTTCTCACCTCCGCGCGACACAAACCGTGGTGGATGCTCCACCTGGAGCTGCAGCGTGTCCTTCACGTCGTGACCGGGCTTATCCAAAACAGTGCCAGCTCCATCGCGCACCTTGCCAGCACGGATCAGCTGCTGCGCCTGCTGCCGGGAGGCCACCAAACCTCGGGCCACGAGTTCTAAATCAAGACGCTGTTTTGACGCCATTCCGTCATAAAAGCAGACCCGATCCCAAAGAAAACAGGACATCTAGGGCTTGAATCGAATTCCAACGGGAGGATCTTCCTCAATTGACCGTCACGACGTGTCCAACCACCCTCTTCAACTTGCCCAGGTGGTTCCTCTGCTTCGGCCGGGAACATTCGTGACCCTGGAAAATCAACCGGCTGATCTTCCTCCATTCCAAGTGCTGCATTGCCGTGGGGGACGCTGTTGGGTAAGGCAACAGGCTTGGGGACGCCACATCCAGTGGGAAGTTGAACATGGACGTTTAAACGCCGCCTAAAGACGCCCATATCGACTGCAAACAATCCAAGATTTAGCTGTTGTTTTTTAACAACAACGCCTTGGCAAAATCGCGAGATCGCGGCTCAATAGGACAACTTTCCAAATTGCCAACCCGTTGCTGAACGCTTCTGCCTCACGTCGTCGTTCTGTATCGCGCCACCGGGTGAAGCAAGAACAAGTTGGACTCTTGCAACGCTTGATGCCACTTCCCTGGCAACTATGGCCAGCAGAAGCTCGGCTACTCGTTGGTCTGGCTGCGTTTTGGAGCGTGGCCGGCTTGGTGGTGTTGGCCTCAGCGAGCTGGTGGGTGGCGCTGCGTGAGATGGGCGATGGCGCTTTCTACGTGAAGCGCCAAACGATCTGGCTGCTGGCCAGCTGGAGCCTGCTGGGTCTCACGCTGAGCATCGACCTGCGGCGACTGCTGAAATGGGCAGGGCCAGGGCTGTGGATGGGCTGCATCCTGATCGCCGCCACCCTGGTGATGGGCACCACCGTGAATGGAGCCAGCCGCTGGCTGGTGGTGGGCCCGCTACAGATTCAGCCCTCGGAATTGGTGAAACCTTTTGTGGTGCTGCAGGCCGCCAACCTATTTGCACCATGGACCCGAATGGCCATCGATCAAAAGTTGCTCTGGCTGGTGAGCTTTGGGGGGCTGCTGTTGCTGATCTTGAAACAGCCCAATCTCTCCACCGCTGCATTGATGGGCTTAACCCTTTGGATGGTGGCCCTTGCCGCTGGCCTGCGTTGGCGCAGTCTGCTGGGAACGGCCTTTGCCGGCGGAGCACTTGGCACCGCCAGCATCTTGATTAATGAATACCAACGGCTGCGGGTGGTGTCGTTCCTCGACCCCTGGAACGACCCGATGGGCGATGGCTATCAACTGGTGCAAAGCCTTTTGGCCATTGGATCCGGCGGCGTAATGGGCCAGGGCTACGGACTCTCCACCCAAAAACTGCAATACCTACCGATTCAAAGCACCGATTTCATCTACGCCGTTTTTGCCGAAGAATTCGGCTTCGTGGGATCGCTGATGTTGCTTCTTTTCCTCATGTTGGTGGCCTGGGTGGGCCTGCGGGTGGCGTTGCGCTGCCGCAGCAATCAAGCCAGGCTCGTGGCCATCGGCTGTTGCACGATCCTGGTGGGGCAATCGATCCTCAACATCGCCGTCGCTTCTGGAGCGATGCCCACCACGGGCCTACCGCTACCGATGATCAGTTATGGAGGGAACTCACTGATGTCCAGCCTTGTGATCATGGGGCTGTTAATACGCTGTTCCCTGGAATCAACTGGATTAATCGGACGCCGTTCAAACGAAGCACTTCGAACGATTTCGACCAAGCCTTAGGTCCGAACAACTGCAATTCGACGAACCAAGCCAATCGCAACGTGTCAGAACTGGATAGGCTCGTAATGCCTGGTAGGTGCCTGTGGACTGGTTGCTGCTCTCCGAAATGGCCCAGCGCAGTGAAGCGCTGTTGAGCAGTGCGTTAGCGAACCCTGGCCCACTCACTATCGCGCTTGTCTTCGGCGGAGGGGCATTAACCAGTTTGGGGCCCTGCTCACTCTCGCTTCTTCCCGTAACGCTTGCATATCTGGCGGGTTTCGAAGACGGACGCACACCATGGCAACGCAGCTTGGCTTTTTGCTGTGGAATCGTTGGCGCACTGGTTGTGCTGGGGAGCTTGAGTGGACTGCTAGGAAAGATTTATGGCCAAATGCCAGCGTTGGTGCCGAGTCTGGTGGCCCTTCTTGCGGTTGCTATGGGCCTGAACCTGCTGGGCCTCCTACGCATTCCCCTTCCTGCTGGACCTGATCCAAACAGTTGGCGCAACAAAGTTCCTGCCCCCTTTGCACCAGTGGCAGCGGGTCTAGCTTTCGGTGTTGCAGCCTCACCGTGCACCACACCAGTCGTGGCTGTTCTTCTCGGTTGGATTGCCCAGAGCGGCCGACCGTTAGTGGGGGTAGCGTTATTGACAAGTTTCGGCATCGGTCAAGTCCTGCCCTTGCTCATTGCAGGAACGTTCGCAGCCAGTGTTCCAAAGCTGCTTAAGCTTCGACCCATCGGACGATGGGTTCCTCCCATCAGTGGAGTCGTTCTTCTCACAACGGGGCTGCTCACTCTGCTTGCACGCTGGAGCTGATGAGACGTCTAATTGCCTGGCTGTCGGATCTTCGGGTTGCGATCGTGCTGCTGTTCTTGATCGCTCTTTCCAGCGCCGTTGGCACCGCAATTCCACAAGGGGATGCTCCACGCAGCTATGTCGAGGCCTACGCCACGCGACCTTGGCTCGGAATACTCAACGGAGAGCAGGTCCTTCAGCTTCAGCTCGACCATGTGTATTCCAGCGTTTGGTTTCTGTCTCTCCTCGCATGGCTCGGCCTGGCGCTGATTCTTTGCAGCTGGCGACGCCAATGGCCGGCGCTGCAGGCCGCAAGGCGATGGATTGATTACAGCAACCCCCGCCAGCTCAGCAAACTCGCCATTGCAGAAAGTCTTCCCTGTACAGATTCCAACTCAGCACTTCAAGCCTTTTCAACGGTTTTAAGCCAACAGGGCTGGCGCCTCGAGCGCAAAGACAACCGCTTTGCAGCCCGTAAAGGCACCGCAGGACGAGTTGGACCCTTGCTGGTGCACACCGGTTTAATCCTGCTGATGCTGGGGGCTGTTTGGGGAGTCCTGGCAGGAAATCGCCTGGAACGGTTCCTCGCGCCAGGCCGCACCCTGGACCTACTAAGCCGCGATGGCGACTCCCAGGTATCGATTCTCTTAGAAGCCTTTCAAGTGGACCGCGACCCTGCGGGACGGGCTGAACAATTTCGCTCTCAGTTGCACCTCGAGGAAAACGGAAACTCGCTCGATCGCGAAATCAGCGTGAACCATCCTCTGCGGCATCGGGGAATCACCATTTATCAAGCGGATTGGTCGCTCGCCGCGATCACCCTTCAAATCGGCCGAAGCCCACAATTACAGCTTGCGCTCCGCAGCTTCCCTGAGCTCGGCGAACAAGTGTGGGGACTCGTATTACCGACTCGACCGGATGGAAGCGAACCCGTGTTTTTGAGTGTTGAAAACGAACAGGGACCGATCAATATTTTTGACACTGACGGCACACTGCTCACCCTGCTACGTCCTGGGGGTCCAGCCGTGGACGTGAAGGGTTTACCGATGCGGGTGAATTCTGTTCTTCCAGCAAGTGGCTTGTTACTCAAGCGTGATCCAGGCGTGCCATTGGTGTATTTGGGCTTCGCCGTGATGCTCATCGGAGGCGGGCTCAGCTTGATTGCGACGCGTCAACTGTGGGCGATTGCCAGTGAAGGTCAGCTACACGTGGGTGGCCTTTGCAATCGCAACCTCACCGCCTTTGCCAAAGAATTACCAAGCCTGCTCAGGCAAACAGCATTGGCCCATCAGCAGGGCTGACGCGTGCCATGGCTGACGCGTACAACCGTGTGGACGTTGCCCCTGGGGTTGAAGTCTGCTTCCAACTGCAACCAAACAGGATCACAGGCGGCGACCAAATCATCAACGATCCGATTGGACACCTCCTCATGGGAGATCGATCGATCTCGATAGCTGTTCACATACAACTTGATCGCCTTGAGCTCCACCACGCGGGGACCCGGCTGATAAATGAGCCGGAGCACTGCAAAGTCTGGGTAGCCGGAAAAGGGACATTTACAGGTGAATTCCGGCAGCTCAATACTCACCTCATAAGCACGACCAGGCCGAGGGTTGTCAAAACAAATCAGCTCAGCCTCATCAATCGCCCGTTCTCCATACAGCGGCGTCTCGGTCTGTTGTTGAGATGCGGCTCCAGTCAATGCTCAAAAGGAATCAATCTGGATCGACCTTAAGCAACAAAGTCACAGCAGTGTTCTGTAACAGCGATGACACCCCTGGGTATGTTCCGAGCCATCCTGGATTCAGTTGATCCAACAGCATGAAAAAGGTTGAAGCAATTATTCGCCCCTTCAAATTGGAAGACGTCAAGGTGGCGTTAGTGGAAGCCGGCATCATCGGCATGACCGTCAGCGAAGTCCGTGGTTTTGGCCGTCAAAAAGGGCAAGTGGAGCGCTACCGCGGCTCCGAATTCACTGTGGAATTCCTCCAAAAGCTGAAGATTGAAGTGGTCGTTGAATCCAACCGTGTCGATGAGGTGGTCACCGCCATCGCTGATGCAGCCCGCACCGGCGAGATCGGCGACGGCAAGATCTTCATCTCATCTGTGGAGTCTGTGGTTCGCATCCGCACAGGAGATCGCGACGGCACAGCCCTCTGAGGCTGAGCAGCAAGGAGCAACGCGGCACCAAAACAACGGTTTTCAAAACCAGAAGTTTGGGCAACAAACGTTCTGAATCGCTGCGTTGTTCCCCCAAAGCAATGGGATCAAATGGTCGAAGCCATCGCCTAGATCGAGCAATCGCTTCAACTTCAATGCTGAGAGCTGGAGTTGGCCGCCCACCGCCCCATAGATTCATTAATTCGTATGGGCGAGCGAGCCGGTGATCGAGCGCTACACCCTCCCCGAGATGGGAGCCATCTGGAGTGAGCAAGCCAAATTTCAAAGTTGGCTTGATGTGGAAATTGCAGCCACCGAAGCGAACTGCCGCCTCGGCCGTGTGCCGGAAGAGGCCCTAGAAACGATCAAAACCAAAGCGTCCTTTTCCGTCGAGCGGATTCTGGAAATTGAGGCAGAAGTCCGTCACGACGTGATCGCCTTCCTCACCAATGTGAATGAGCATGTCGGCGATGCAGGCCGGCATATCCACGTCGGCATGACCAGTTCCGATGTTTTGGATACGGGCTTGGCCCTGCAGATGAAGCGCTCAGTCGTGCTGCTGCGCGTCGAACTCGATGCCCTCGCCAATGCCCTCAGAACGTTGGCCCGTGCGCACAAAAGCACGGAGATGATCGGACGCTCCCACGCCATCCACGGCGAACCGATCACCTTTGGATTCAAAGTGGCCGGCTGGTTGGCTGAAACCGAACGGAACCGCAGCCGGCTCGAACGCCTGGAAGCTGATGTGGCCGTCGGACAAATCAGTGGCGCGATGGGCACCTATGCCAACACCGATCCACAGGTGGAAGCGATCAGTTGCGACATCCTCGGATTAACACCAGACACAGCCAGCACCCAAGTGATCTCCCGTGATCGTCATGCCGATTACGTGCAGACCCTGGCCCTGGTAGCAGCGTCCCTCGAGCGGTTTTCCACTGAAATTCGCAACCTTCAGCGCACCGATGTGCTCGAGGTGGAGGAGAACTTCGCCAAAGGACAAAAGGGCAGCTCCGCCATGCCCCACAAACGCAATCCGATCCGTAGCGAACGGATCAGCGGACTCGCCCGGGTGATTCGCAGCTACACGATTGCAGCCCTCGAAAATGTGACCCTTTGGCATGAGCGCGACATCAGCCACAGTTCAACCGAACGGATGATGTTGCCGGATTGTTCCGTCACCCTGCACTTCATGTTGCGGGAGATGACCGCTGTCGTTCAAGGATTGGGCGTCTACCCCGACAACATGCGCCGCAACATGAATGTGTATGGCGGGGTGGTCTTCAGTCAGCGCGTGCTACTCGCCCTCGTCAGCACCGGAATGAGTCGGGAAGAGGCTTATCGCATCGTCCAACGCAACGCCCACACGGCTTGGAATACGGAGGGAGGCGACTTCCGCGCCAACCTCGAACGCGATGCAGAAGTCGAAGCACATCTCTCCGCAAACCAATTAGCCGCGTGCTTCAGCACCGACGTTCACCAGGACAACCTGGGCGTGATTTGGCAACGCCTAGGCATCTAAACGACCGGGAGACCAGATCAGCGGCCAACGGAGCTTCCTGCCCCAGGGAGCCCCAAAATTCGCACGATGGATGCTGCATTCACGATCGGGCTAAGGGGCTCGAGGGCGTTGTTCATCCCATCGCTGAACTTGGCAAGATTGTTGCGATCCACCACCACCACATCTCCACTGCGCAGGGGAGGATTATTCGCGCTACTCATCTCCGCGCCGGGGCTAAACGACATTGTTTTGATCGTGGTGCGGCCCTCTCCATCCATCCGAATCAAATCAACCCGCGACACACTGGCCCGGGAGCTCAACCCACCTGAAGAAAGTATGGCTTGGGAAAGGGGAGCGTTGGATGGGATTTCCACCAACCCCGGTGTAGCCACCTCACCGACCACCTTCACAGCGATCGTTGAGGGGGCGAAATTCGACGATGCAGTTGTAATCAGATCGGCATTAATCGGAGCATCCGCCTTCAAAACCCGAATGCTGTCGCCGTCGTAAATCAAAGGATTCGGGGCAAAGCCCCCCTGCTTCAAAACAGTGAGGTAATCGAAGACGTAACGCTTTGAACTCGCCCCCCGTTGGTGGGAAGGCCGCAGCAGTTCCAACCGCGACAGATCGCCCATCGCTGCAACCCCTCCAGCCCGCTGGATCACATCCACCATGGTGGGCCAACCACCACCACTCCCCAGCTCTCCATCGCTGGACAGGCTCCCTTGGCTGTTCACAGGGAGCGTAAAGACCCCAGGGCGTCCAACATGACCCGTCACCGTGACGCGCACTGGACGTTGCTCGACAAGGTCGAGGTAAACAATCGGTCGTCGAAGGATCTGGCTGTAGCCATCAGTAATCCGCTGACGCGCGTCATCCATCGTCAGCCCCCATACGTCCATGGTTCCCAAGCGGGGCAAATTAATCGTGCCGTCACTGAGAACTTGCACGGAGGCCTCATAACCCTCAATCTTGAACACCGACATCACCAACTTGTCGCCAGGTCCGAGCCGATACCGATACGAGGCCTCTGGGAAAGAGCTGACGGAGACGGGTCTGGGCTTGGGATATGCCGTCGCTGCTGGACGGGATGGAGCCTTAAGCCAATTCCGCCGTTCTTCCGCCTGCACGCTCCCGTTCCAGACGAGCAACAGGCTCATCATCCAAACGGCGGCAGTGCCTGCAGACAGTCCAGACCGAAGGATGTAGAGCATTGGAGAAAAAAAGGTGTGTTCTGCTGAAAAATTGTTCCCAATCTTCCCGCATAATGCCGTTTATAAGCGGGGGATATGGCACTGACAGGATCTGCCACCCAGGATGACGTTCTTCTCCCGAGGGGTTGGAACGGCTCCGATCAAGACAGCAGCCGTCTTTTTACTCTGGATGGCCTGGAGCTGCATCTAATTTCAGGACGCCAGTTTGGTCCTGTTGCAGAAGCCGTGGGAACCCTGCGGGAGTCCACCTACAGACAGCAGTTGTCCGGTTCAGGTAACAGCCTTGATCTGGATGGACGCGACCCCTACTACGACCATCTCCTGCTCCTAGACGTGGAGAGTGGGGCTCTCGCGGGATCAGCGCGGTTGCAATTCATCCCCTTCGGCGCTCCGAGCTCTGATCTACCAAAAGCTGAAGCCTCCTACCTCGAGCACGTTTATCCAGGCATCAAAGCGCTGCTAGCCCAGCGACAACATCACGTCGAGATTGGACGAGTCGCCCTCGCGCAACGGTTCCAACGCCAGCCCCATTCTTTGATGGCCCTGTTCCGTGGAGGACTGCTTATTTCGTCCCTGTCTGGGTACAGCACCCTGCATGGCCTGGTGTCTTACAACCATTTCGCGTTTTCCGACTCCGTCAATGCCACCTTTTTAAGCGCGCTGATGCGCCCTCCTTATCGCCGAACAAATCTTGCTCTGCCCGTGCCCCGTCACCCTGTTCCCTCGATCGAGAGCAGCGATCAGCCCTATCCGATCGACAACGTTCAAGCCTTGGAATTGGCGTTGCGCAACGACTACGACGCAGAATTCCGTCTGCCGGTGCTGTTACGGCAGTACTTCAATTTGATGGGGGCACAGGTCTGCGACCTATCGCTGGCAAAAGATTTCAATCAAATCACTGAAATCCTCATGGCTGCAGAGCTCAACAGTCTTCCGAAGGAACGCCTGAATTACTTCATTGATGTACCGCATCAACCCGTCTACCAGCACTTCAGCTGGTACCGAGGACAAGACTGAGCCGGCTGTCGCTGGTAAATTGGCTCGATAATTGTCCGGTGCCCGTATTGGCCGAGGTCCTCCCTGACAAGCACGCGCTAAAGGGACGCCTTGTGGAGATCCTGCATCGCATCTCAGGTGCCGATCCTGCCCTGATCACGGCAGATGCCCGGTTAATGGAAGACATCGGCATCGATTCGCTTGGCTTCTACGAAATATTGATCGAAGCCGATACCTGTTTCGGAATTCGCATCCCAGAGGAAACCCTGCTGCAGTTCCGCACTGTCGGTGATATTCAGACCCATCTGGAGTCGCTAGAGCTCACGCAAGTCAATGCCGACAACACCTGAACGGTCGGCCATTGTTGGCTGGGGTTCAGTCAACCCCCTCGGCTCCAACCCGCAAACCACTTGGCAAGCAGCCCTTGGCGGTCGCTCTGGCATTCAAGCGTTGCATGACCTCTGGAGCACCGACCTTGCAACACGCATTGCCGGACGTGTGGAGGACTCAGCCTTTGCATCGCTAGAGCCCATTCTTCGCAGACGGGCCGATCGCTGCTCACAGCTTGCATTATTGGCTGCACGACAAGCTTGGGCCATGGCCTTAGAGCGAGCACCTGGGCTTGATCCCGATCGAGTCGCTGTCGTGATCGGTACTGGGATTGGTGGACTGTCCACCATGCATGAACAGCACATGCAACTCTCCGAAGGGGGGCCATCTCGGGTCAATCCGCTCACCGTGCCAATGCTGATTCCCGACGCCCCTGCAGGCCAAGTCGCCATCGACTTAGGACTCCATGGCGGGGCCCACGCGCCCGTCTCGGCCTGTGCATCCGGCGCTGAAGCCATGATGCTGGCCCAAATGTTGCTCAATGACGACCGTGCCGACTTGGTGCTCGCCGGGGGAACCGAAGCACCGGTGAACAGGCTTGGCCTTGTGGGGTTTTCCGCCATGCGCGCGCTGTCGTGCCGCAACGACGCGCCAGAGCAGGCCTCTCGCCCCTACAGCCTCGACCGAGACGGCTTTGTGTTGTCGGAAGGCGCAGGGGTACTGGCGATGATGCGCGATTGCGATGTTCCCGCCGGTGCAGCCCTCGGCTGGCAGCTCGCGAGTGGCAGCAGCAGCGATGGCCATCACATTGTGGCGCCAGAGCCGCAAGGGCTCCAGGCCAGTCGAGCGATTGACGATGCCCTACGACGGGCGGACATCCATCCTGAAGATCTCTGCGCGGTTCAGGCCCATGCCACAGGCACCAGTCTCGGGGATCTTGCCGAAGCCAGAGCCTTGCGCCGCAGTTTTGGAAGCGTTGCGGACTCGCTTCCGGTGTATGCACCGAAGGGGCAGCTCGGTCACCTCTTAGGCGCCGCCGGATCCGTCGAAGCCATCTTGGGGATACAAGCCCTCCATGAGGGAGTCCTGCCCCAAAGCATTAACGCCGATCCCCTCGATCCAGGCTTAGACCTAGCGGTGACCACGTCAGGACCGGTGAAACTTCAAGACCATCATTCCGAGCGTTTCATGCTCAAAAATGCCTTCGGCTTTGGCGGTCACAACATCAGCCTGATTCTTTCTGCTCCCTGTAATAAGCCTGAACTGCTCGCCTAAATCCCTCCCGATCGCGAAAATCAACTGGACAATCAAGATCTGTTGACAATCCAACGCGACATTCAATCTTGGCCTTCGGGGCTTGAAGCCTTCTCAACAAAATAACGAGTGGATTATAAAAATCTTTTTCGCATATCTCGAGATTGTTATAAGAAAAAAGCAACGGGACAATAACCGCTTGATGCTTTTTCGCTAAGACCAAAGCACTTGAAGATACACGCTGCAAAATAGATGTTTTGAGCGATCCATTTGGAGCTATCAAAATTTTGCCATATTTTCTTATTACATCTGAAGCCCTATGCACTGATGCGCCACGAGAAAAGGAGTCCATATGATTCATCAACACGTGGCCAGCATTCAATGCCGACAATGAAAACAATGGAAAAATCCACCTCAAATGCAAGCCAGCGGTTGTAAGGCTTGGAATACGTAGATACCCTTGTATCACAAAAAGGTCAAGAGGATTTTGATGATTATATAAATAAATACGAGGTTTCGACGTCTTTTTTGCGAGGGAATTGGCTTCATCTAAAACAAAAACCTGGACACCCAATGCCCGAAGCACAAGCCTTGATCCAAAAGCTAAAAGAGTCGTAGCTAATATTTTTTTTCGCAATCCCAAGGCGATCAGCTGCAAGAAATAAACAACAAAAACCAATCCCAAACATCCGGCTCGAACAACAATCCGCACAAATATTAACAAAACAATAATTAAACTATCTAGAAGCGAATACATCAATAAAAGTCCCAAGATTAGTTGTCAAGAGCTTCTTATTGATGATCTTTGTAGTACTGCTGCACAGCACAACTAAAGCCATCTTGATCGCGGGGATCTTGAGGAAGCTTGAGATCAGATGAACGCCCGCGACGACAGTGAATCGTTCCCAGCGGTGCCGTCAAACGACGCAACAACAAGCGCAGCGGTTTGTAGCGAGCACCAACAGCCCCCTCTAATCCTTCGTAGCGAAAAACCCATGGAACGATGCTGGCGCCGTAGTGCTGAGCCAACATCCAAGCGCTGGACGAGACCCGCTCTTCGATCGGTGTCACCAACGATCCGTTCGGGGCAATCATGATTTCACCGTGATCTCTCAACAACGTGGAGGCACTCATCAGGCCTGCAAGACGAGACTGGGGCTGTCGATGATCAAGCACCGCTGAACCAGCATTCCGCGCCGCAGCCGCATAACCAGGCAGCACCCATTTGAGATGCAACTGCGCCGTGGTGAGACCAGGCAATTTGAGCACTGCCTGAATCACCAAGCCATCACATGGACTGCGGTGATTAAAAATGTGCACCAAGGGGGTACCTGGCTGTTCAGAGGGTTGGCTGTCGTCCACCACCACTTGAACCCCCAAGGCCCGCAGGGCTACGCCAGACGCCAGGGTCATCAACTGGGCCGCCCACTCCGGTCGGCCAAGCAGGGCTGCGGGAAGTTGCAAGCCGTACAGCACAAAGCCAAGTCCAGCCCATGCCATACGGGATGCCACCCGAGCAGCCAAGACCAAAGGATTCCGGATCAAAGGCGACTTCAACGCCGGCAACGTGGGTGGCGACTCCAGCTGGCGGGCTTCCGGACCGATCGGGAATGTGGTGCGGAATGGGAAGTCCCCATCGAAATTGCCATTCACCTGCGTGCTCATCACGAGATGGTTGTAAAAGCGATAAAAAAGCGGCCGATCACTGGGCTGAGGATCACCCCAGAAGTCGTCGAGGGGCTTCTGGTCCGTGAGGCCTTCCAAGTTATAAAAAGTGTTGCCCATCGTCTTGGTGGGCACCGCATGGAAGAGGGCTTGCAAGCCCACCGTGCTGTTCACAGTGATCACACCGCGACAGGTCCTTAGATATCGACTTAAGGGACCATCGTGGAAATAGTGCACCCGGCCGACAACGCCATAACGACGGGCTAACAGGGCAATCAATAGGCCGTAATTGTTGTAGCCCCGATCGCGCGGATGATGCTTAAAGGCCAGTTGATCCGAAGCATGGGCATGCTCGGAAAAGGAGCGGATTACATCTTCAATGAAATCGTGCATGCCCCGGTAGGGGGATCCCATCTGAATTTGAGAATCGCTAGAGACCTGCAGGACTGCGAGGAAAAATGACTCATGCTCCAGCAGTCGCCGCTTCACATCTCTCTCGGTCCAGCGGTAGAGCCAATACCGCCAGCTACCACGTGCCTGGCACCACAAAAAACGGGGAGAGGGCTGCAGTTTGTGCTCCCCTTCGATGATTGGGTAATCGGTGAACGCATGCTGAACAAACGTGGGCGCTTTCCAGGCCTTGCGCCATCGCGATCCAGGATCCAGAACGATGTCTTGGGGAAGTTGATCGACAGGAGCGAGGTTTTGATAGAACTCAACAGGCTTATTGAGATTGGAGCGGGCATTCACCCGATCACGCTCCAACGTGATGTAGTTCGGGCGTAGATAGCCGAGTTCAAACACCCACGCTTCGATACCGAGCGACTGAGCTTCTTCAATCGCGATCCGATGGGGAATGATGAAATCCCCGTACATAAAGATGTGGCGGATGCCGCGCTCCTGGAGCAGTCGTCGGACAAACGGACGCCACGCCTCCATATCACCGCGGAACGGCACGGCCACCTCAGACGAGAAGCCAAATTCCCGCAACGGGAACGCCACTTTGGTGACAGGGATGCCACAGCCCCTGAGGTAGTTGTTAAACCGCGCAAAAAACAGGCCAATCGGACCCATTAAGAGGAGGACTGGACCATCAATGCGCACTTGCACCAGTGCCGGCGCCCGTCCCCTACCCAAATCACTCACCATCGGGTGTATCAGCATGAAATCCTGACATGCCCTAACGACGGCGCAGGCGACCCCAGTGGCGAAACAGGGCCTGCACCAGCGTGCGGCGTGGGGGCGGGGCCTCTTTCCAGGCAATCAATTCATCAATGGCCTGCTCAGGAGTGATGAACCACCCACTGCCACGACTGACGTAGCGGGGGTACTCGATCAAGGCGGCATGCACCAGCGCATCAAGCGAAAGGGAACGGCCTCGCCTCGAACAGGTTTCACGATCACGGGTCAACCCCCAGCCCGCATAGAAAGGCAAACCCCAGCAATGCACCTCCACACCACGCAAAAGGCCCTCAAATCCCGCCAAGGATGTGAGCACATGCAACGCGTCGATCTGGGTAAAAAGCTGATCAATCGACCCCGATGTCAGCACCTCATCGCAACAGCGCTGGGCGATCTCCTCCCCCACACCGGCACGACAGAGACCTGCTGTGACATCGGGATGAGGTTTATAGACGAGATAGGCCTCAGGTTCAGCAACACGCACTGCCTGCAGCAAACCGAGGTTGGTGCACAGGCCAGGGGCACCAAACCGAATGGAAGCATCACTCTCGACTTGACCCACCACCAAAACCACGCGTTGAATCCCATTCGGGCGCTGCCAGGAGGCCGCTTGCAGGTTGTATTTGGTGATCGCTGCACCTACCAACCGCTGCCGCAGTTGTGCTGCCCGCTCAAGCTGGAGGGCTGACCACTGGCCATCAAACAGCAAACGTTCTAAATCGCTGGGCAGTGTGGCGTCGTAGTACATGCCGCGGCCATCCACCACCCAAGAGATCGGATCAATGAGATCCGCCCCTAAGCCCACTGATCGAAGGAAACCATCTTCCACATGCAAGGTTGCTAATCGGCGACCGCCCGCCGCGCGCAGCACCCGTGGTTGACCCCGACGGCCCCACACCGCCACTGCATTCATGCCGATGCCAGGAACCATCCATGGCATCGGGAAGCTCACATCGCTCCCGGCTAAAAAACGGCGCAGGTTGCGTTGCTTCCAAGGCGTAAACCCAAAGGCCTGCACTTTCCTGGGTGCCAATGCACGCATCCGACGCTGCAAGCCAATGGCCCGCATCAAGGTTTCAATCGAGCAGGGTTCGTGTTGATGGGGATCAATGCAATGGGGATAGGCAATGAGGGCTCCATGCACCAACGCCTCTAACGACACCCCTTGTTGACGGCGGGCAGGCGCCGCTAGTCGATCGTGGGTGAGCCCCCAACCGGCATAAAACGGCATCCCAAAACAATGAACAGGTCTCCCCCAGAGCAGGGCCTCAAATCCCATCTGAGAGGTGACGGCATAAACCGCCTCCGCCCGTTGCAGCAGTCCAGCCGGATGCAAGCCATCGGCACTCAAACGAATGCGGGGATGAACCAGATCCTTTGGCCTGAAGTGCCCCCGCGCTCGGCCATGAATGACGTCGGGATGCACTTTCACGACAACCGTGCAGGCCGGATGATCCGCCAATGCTTCCTGCAGCATTTGACGAAAATTCTCCGGGCTGGCCCAACCGAGGGGAATCGAGCAATCACCGGCCGATTGATCCACCACCAGCACAAAGCGCTGCTCAGGAACAGGCGACTCCTGAGCAGGATTCACTTTGCTCAGCCGCTGCTCACACCACAGCGCCTGAACCTGCTGCGCTCGAACACGTTGCTCTGGCGACAGCGGCGTTGCGATCAGGTGCTCGAGCCGACTGGGAGCAGTGGCATCAAAGTGCACCCCCAGATCATCAATGAGAAGCGCAAGCGGCGGATCGCCTCTTCCCTTGCCGAGGGAGCGGAGAAAGCCATCCTCGATGTGCCAAACGGGAAGCCCCCAGTGCAGACCGAGCCGTTCCACCCGCCGCGCACTCGGACGACGCCCCCAGGCCAACAACGCATCGACATCACGACAACGGCCCGGCACCAATTGAGCCGGCGCCAACAACCTCGGCAGGGTTTGATGCACAAGCATGCCCCGGGCCGGCACACCGAGTCGGGCAGCAAAAAGCCTGGTCATCGGGTAAGACAGGGCATACCGAATCCTCTCCGATGGCGGCCCATGCTGCAGCGCTGGCCTTGATCCCCGCCCGCGGAGGATCCAAGGGAATCCCAGGCAAAAATCTGCAAGACGTGGGAGGCCTCCCCCTGGTGGTGCGCTCCATTCATGCTGCACAGGCAAGTCATCGCGTGACCCGTGTAGTGGTCAGTACTGATGACGCTGCCATCGCAAACCTGTCACGGAACGCGGGGGCCGCCGTCGTCCAACGCCCGCAGAGCATCGCGGGGGATAGCGCTAGTTCGGAATCGGCTCTGCTGCATGCCCTCGATGCACTGGCAAGTCCCAGTCAATCGCCCAATGGACTCGAAGCCAATCTGGTGTTTCTGCAGTGCACATCACCGTTCACCACTGGCGCCGAGATCGACGAGGTTCTCGCAGCCCTCGACCAACCGGAGATCAACAGCAGCTTTGCCGTGGCTCCCTGGCATGGCTTCCTTTGGCGGGCGGATGGGGAAGGCATCAACCACGACCCATGCGCACCGCGTCAACGCCGCCAAGATCTCAACCCGAGTTATCTAGAAACAGGGGCGATCTATGCGATGCGTACCGCCAACTTTCGTGCGGTGGGCCAGCGGTTCTGCCCCCCATGGCAACCCGTCGTGCTGGCCGACCCCGGTCCCGAAATCGACACTCCTAATGATCTGGCCCTTTGTCGAAGACTTGCTTCAGTCTTATCAAGCTAATTTCAGGGGATACGTAGTTCATGTCGATGGCGCCTGACGCTCCTAAGCGCCTCGAAGGTCGCAAAGTCGCGGCAGTGGCCTGCTTCGACTCATTCGGAAAGGTGGCGATGACGCTCCTCGCGGCCTGCCGCAGGGAAGGAGCCGAAACCACACTGCATCTACTGGAGCTCAATAATCGAGCCCTCTCTCGACGGCAGCGGTTGGAAATCCGTCGGATCGACCCGCGGACAACCATCGAAAAACACAACTGGAGCGACCTGCACAACCTTTGCAGTCCGATGGCTGGAGACGTCGATGCCCTCATCCTTGGCCTCGACGGCCGGCGCAGTCGTGAGGCCCTGCTGCAACTCCAAGGGGCCTGGGGCCAGTGCCAAACCAGGCCACGCCTAATTAGTGCCTATCCGGGCATTCTCATTCGCTTCGCTTTAGAGGGAATGCTCGATCGCTCCGGTGCGGATTTGTTATGCCTCAATAGCCAGCAAGACCTCTCGACCTATCAGAAAGGCTGCGCCGCACTAGGACTGGATAGCAGCAACGCTGTGAACACTGGCCTGCCGATCCTTTGGAGAACCCATCCCCGAACGGACTTACCTGAGCATCCGTCGATCGTTTTTTTTGAACAGCCCTCGATCCCTGTTCATCCCCTCCAGCGCCGATTTATCTGTGAACAACTGCGGGATTTATCGGCAGCCTGGCCCAACCATTCGGTGATCTTCAAACCGCGCACCTCCAGCATCGAGAGCACCCTGCACCGTCGCCATGGGGAGATGGCCAGCGTGATCGACACCATGTCGCGTCAACAGAGCAACCTGAAGCTGAGCTTTAAGCCGGCAACGCAACTATTACGCAAGTGCGGCTGCGCCATCACGGTGTCGTCGACGGCTGCCCTGGAGTCCATGGCCATGGGCATCAGCACACGCATCGTTGGCGATCTGGGGGTGACCGAAACCTTGGGAAACCATTTCTTTGCGGATTCTGGTGCGATTGCCAACTTTGCAGCCATTCGCGACAACCCCTTTGAGGTGCTGCATGACAACACCTGGCTTCAGACCCAAGGCTGGAACCCAGATGGAGATGATCGCTTTATTGAAGCCCTAATCAACCGTCTTCAGAACGCTGCGACTCCGCTATCGGCCAACGGTCTGGGCCCGATCAGCTGGGGAAGTGAAGCTTGGCAAAGCACTGCCTTAGGCAATGGCGGCCGCAGGATGTTGAGCAGCGGCGGCGCCCGCTCTAGCCAACGCAAACGCCATCACACCCGTCGAATCATTCGTACGGTCCGAGACAGTGTTGTGGGTTTTGGTTGGTTATCGAAACTTTTGCGTAAGTAAGTGAGCATCGTTCTGGTTTGCGATGGTGCACTGGAGCAGTACAGCTGCCATCGCTTCGCAGACGCCTGGCGCCAGGCGGGTCGGCGTTGCCTCGTCGTGGGCCCCGCAATCGCAGGAGAACTGCCCTTGCCCCATCGCCCTTGTGATCTATCGCTTCATCCGAAGGAACTGCTTGGCAGCACGGTGTTGGAGCACGCCAATGCCATTGGCTTATTTCTACGCAATCCCGCTGACATCGAAGCGATCACAACGGGCTACAGAGCCCTACGCCGAAGCCAGGGCCTCTGGACTGCCCCGATCTTCAGCGGCCCTCTGATCCCTCTCGCTGGAGACGACCTGATCGATGCTTTTCTGCGACGCCTCAATTGTGACCTGATGATCGTTAGCGGCGACGATCAATTGAAGCAACTGGAAGCCATGGCAAGCCTCTGGCCCGCTGAGCTGAGCAAGCCGCAAATCATGGCGACGGGCTTCTGGTTTCCGACGACTCCCCCCGCACCGCCCAGCCCCAAACCATTGCTTGTGGCGCTTCTGCAAAGCGGAATACCAACGCACATCGGAGCCAAAGAGCAATTGATTCGGCTTTTAAAACGCTGGGCTCGCGAACAATCCGAGTGGACCGTCGTTCTGCAACCGGATCACCCCTGGAGCTCGACACCAACCTTGGACACGGACAACACGAGTGATCCCACAAATGTGGTGGAAGCGGCACCGGAACAAATGCTCGGACTGCTTCGTCGGTGCACGGCTTGCCTGTCGGTGAGTTCCCCCTGGAGCCTGGTGGCGATGATGGGGGGACGAATCCCTGTTGTGGTGGGGGATTACGGCATTCAAGCTGAGCAACAGACCACGAGCTTTTTCGGATGTGGGGCGATGCATCGTCTCCGCGACCTGGGGGGACTGCACAAACTTCAGGAGCTTCCCTTGGTCAACCAGGGTTGGCTAGAGGCCATGGGGGGGAGCATTCAGAACGGTCCGGCCCGCCTACTCGTCGCTCTCGACAACTTGGGCCAGGGGAGCACAGCCCCATGACCCGTTCGCTGAAGCTGCTGCTCATTGCCGACAGCGACAGTCAGCTTTTGGCCTGTGAAGCCCTTTGTCGATGCCAAACAGCATGGGCCGTGGAGTTCACCATCAACATCATTCCCAGGGATGGAACGCCCCAACACATTCTTCAACGCATCGCCAACCTGGGCACCCTTTGGCGCCAGAACCTATCTCGACTGCTCAACAACCCGAAGCTTCTCCAGTTCGATGCTGTTGGTGTGTTCCTCACAGGGAGCAAGCTGAACGACATCCGCATCGCCCTCGAACGGCACCACCAACGACCCAAGCTTTTTTGTGGATTTAATGGCGTCGTGCTGGAGCACTTTGTAGAAGGCATCAGCTGGCGCTTGGGCTACGACCTGATCTGCCTCAGTGGCCCGCGCGACCGCGATGCCTTGAACCAGCTCGTGGCCAATACCCCCTTCGCTGGCCAGCAAACGGTGCTGACCGGCCTGCAGCGCAATGGAACGATCGAGACGCTCATCCCCCCTGCCCAACGGCCGAAACGGCTGGTCTTTGCAGAGCAAGTCGTGATGCCCTGCTCGGCCAGAGATCGGGCAGAAATGGTACAGATTTTGGCGGAGTTGGCGAGCCGTTCTCCCAACTGGGAGGTGCTGATCAAGCCCCGGATCGCACCTGGTGACGCGACATTTCACGACGTTGGTACTCACATCAGCTCGACCCTGCGCCAAACCCTGGGAGTCCCGCCAGCCAACTTGAAGCTCGACTACCGCCCATTACCGGACTTACTGCGTAAAGCGCCTCTGATGGCCACGATTTCATCGACGGCGTTTTTTGATGCCCTGGACTTCGGATGTCGTCCCGTCGCCATGAACGATCTCGGACTCCACGCCAGCCACGGCAGCCATGTGTTTGCAGGTAGCGGTGTCTGGCGTTCCCTGCGCGATGTGCCTGATCTTGATGCGCTTGAACAAGAGCTCCAAGAACCAAATCCTCAATGGCTCGACTGGATGGGGTACAACAAGCGCTATAGCGCTGGCGATTTATTCGACGCTCTCGAAAACATCAAGCCGCCCAGCGCAACTGGCATCAAGCACTGTGGCTACACAACCAATACCCAGTCCAGCTTCAATCAACTCAGAGTTGGCGCAGAAGCGGCCATCTGCACGGCTGATTGGCGCGGAGCCACTGACTTGCTCTCTCAAGCCGCACAAATGCGCCCACAGCACCGAGGCGTAGCCCGTCGGCTCGCAGCCGTATCCTGCCGAAACCCATTCCTGCGAAGCGTTGGGCTCATCCTTTCGTATCGAGATCTGGGGTAATGTCAGCCCTGGACTGACCTTGAGGAGTTGAAGCGGGCACGGTGAAAGGCATCCTGATTGAACGCAATTTCACCCAGTTCGTTGTCTTTGCAGAAGACAGCATTCTGTCGGCGCTTAGCAAGATCACGGCCAACCAATCAAGGCTGATCTTCGTGGTGTCCGAGAGCGGCATCCTCCAAGGTGTTCTCACCGACGGAGATTTTCGACGCTGGATTGC
>ERZ802822.407-NODE-407-length-30706-cov-11.653792_pt1 | contig 30706 bp, 25 predicted proteins | sample MGYA00345649_ERZ802822 | MGnify/ENA primary metagenome ERZ802822 (study PRJEB30503, sample SAMEA104212359) | marine metagenome | biome: Westerlies Biome; feature: [SRF] surface water layer (ENVO:00010504) within the epipelagic zone...; material: water...
AATAGTACTCATCAAAAATATTTCTTCCCCAAATTGAATACGTCCACTGACCACTAAAATAACTATAGTTTATATTTGTTAGGAAATATGATTTAGATTTGTTGTCATGAGAATCAGAATAGTAAAAGCTACTTTTACCTACTATATCAAATGATAAATTTGATTGTTCTGAGGGGTACCAATTTAATCCAATAGCATAACTTTTCTCAGGAGCATGAGCTTGTGCCCTTCCCTCAATTTCGGGTCTAGATTTCCAGCTTTTTATCTCAGTTTTGAGCAATCCAAAATTAATAAACGTATCTAAGTTTTCAGACAGCTGTATATCCATTTCTAACTCAATTCCATTGTTAACTCCCTCTGCAGCATTTTGAGTTAAAAATGTAAATGTATTTGGATTATTTGGATCAACCTGAGTTGATATTAAGACCTGCTGATCTCTCCTGTCTGAATGAAAAATTACAGCAGCTAAATTCAAATTAAATTTTTCAAATTTTGAATTAAGTCCAATTTCATAATTAATCAAAAATTCGGGATCATAATAAAGATTTCCGTTTTGTGAGTTTGGATCAAGCCCAAGATTTAAATTAAAACCTCCTTGGTTATATCCTCTTGCAACACTAAAAAAGATATTTGTATCTTTATCTAAAATTTTATTTATCGATACTTTGCCACCTGAAATTATATCTGAAGGATTGAACGACTCACCAAGCGAATCTGCATATTGTGATTCTGAATCCTCCCAACGAGCACCAATGGTTAATTTTGTTGATTGATTTATTAAATAATTTAAATTTCCAAAAATAGAAAAATTATTTACCAAAAAGTTACTTGATAGTGAACTCTCATCAATGTATGGAACCTCATAATACAATGGATCAAAATAGATACCGTCATCTTTTTTAAGGTTATCCTCTTTTGATTCGAAAAAATTCACCCCAATTACCCATTCATATTGTTTATTGATATTCAAATCAGCTGCATCTGATAAAAATCTAAATTCTTGACTAAAAGTTTCTCTGAATCTTAAAGTTTCTGAAAAATAATCATATATGTATGGTGCATGTGTATCAGAATTACCCCAGTCTGCATCATAACTGAGTAAAACATCAGTATCTGTCATGCTTGTTAAGGACTGAAATTCAAAATTATGTGCCTGATAATAAAATTTTATACCATAAGCGTTTGTTTTTTGAGAATCCATGCCAGGCCTGTCTGAGAGAGTGTTTAGACTTCCATCAATCGTCCAAATATCAGCAGGATCATCGAGAAATACTTGAGTTGCTAAAAATTTTAACGTTGATTTATCATTTATTTCCCAATTAGCCTTAATTCTAAAAGTAGATTCGTCCTTCTTTGAAGTATCTGATTTACCAGAATATAAATTTTTTCTAAATCCATCTGAATAATCTTGTCTCAAGGCAATTCTGTAAGTTAATCCATCAATTTTTGATGGTCCTCCAAAAGCTATGCCGGTGTTGATGGTTCCATAAGCTCCCGTTGTGATTTCACTTATTCCCTCATATACTTTTGTTGGCTCTTTAGTTTTTATATATATCAGGCCAGCCATGGCATTTGATCCAATCCTGGAACCTTGTGGGCCTCTATGAACTTCAATTTGATCAACATCAAAAGTTGTCGCTATTCCGCCTTGTCCAGAATAATCAATGTCATCAATTAAAAATCCAACTGCAGAGTTTGGAGTTCTCTCATAGCCAGACCTTTCACCAATGCCTCTTATTTGAAAGTGTCTAGCTCTTGAATCACTAGCTGCAAAATTTAAATTTGGTATTAGGTAAGATAAATTCTCAAAATGCTTTATTGGTGCAAGTTCAAGCTCTTTTGAACTTAATACTAATACACTTGAGTCTTCTTCAACGAGCTTAATCTCTCTCCAGTCACCTTTGATTATTACCTCTTCAATGTCTGCTGACACGAAAGAAATTAAAAAGAAAAAAAGAAAAAAATTAGTTTTAATGGTTTTCATGCAATTCCTCCGCCATTATTGTATGGATCAGGTTCAAAGGGTTTCTTATAAAAAGATCTCAGGTTTTAACCACCCCTTTGCAGTTAGATTTTATGATATAAAATTTTATTTTATTGCGCTATAACTAATTTGAAGAATCTTCACTTAAATCACTTTGAAAGGTTTCTGTTAAAAACAAAACTGATGTCAAAGTTAAAAATGAAGCAAAAGAAATATAGACCGATACCCAAATTATTCCATAGTCATTCCACAATAGTGCAGCTATTGTTGGAGCAAATGCTCCACCTAAAATGGCTCCAAATTGGTATCCAAGTGTTGCTCCAGAATATCTGACTTCAGTACTAAATAACTCAGTAAAAAAAGCAGCCTGAGGGCCATACATCATTGAAACAAAAATAAGACCAAAACTTATAGCTAAAACAATCAGCCAAAAATTACCAGTATCAACTAATGGGAAAATTACAAAACTCCATATAGCAGTAAGAATTGCACCAAGCATAAATACACCCTTTCTTCCGTTTCTATCTGAATAAGATGAAAAAAAGAATTGGAATGGAATCATTATTCCTGAACCAATAAGAACAGCAACTAACATATCGTCTCTGGTAACTTCAGTTGTAGCTACACCATATGCCAGCAGAAAGGCTATTAATATATAAAAAGTAACTTGAATAGAAAGAAATGCGCCTGCAGCTAGAACTATTTTAGATGGATATTTCTTAACAGCTTCAATGATAGGCGATCTTTTAATTTCTACTTTATTGCCAATCTTTCTAGATGCCTCAAGTTCTTTGAATGCTTTCGTGTCCTCTAGGTTTAATTGTATGTACATACTTATACCAATCAAAATAGCGCTTGCTAAAAATGGAATGCGCCAACCCCAAGCAAAAAATGATTCTTCAGATACCAATGAACTTGTAACAATGAAAGCTAAATTTGCCAAAATAACACCAACAGGCACTCCTGCTTGAGCAAATGCTCCGTAATAACCCCTTTGATTTGCTGGAGCACTTTCGGTAACTAGCAACATAGCTCCACCCCATTGACCGCCAATTGCTAGGCCTTGGGCAAATCTTAAAATAGTCAAAAATATTGGGGCTGTAACACCTATCATGGCATAAGTTGGCAGTAGTCCTATTAAAGTTGAGGATACCCCCATTAAAATCAATGCAATTACCAAAGTCTTTTTTCGACCAACTTTGTCTCCGTAATGACCAAATACTATTCCCCCAATAGGTCTAGCTATAAATCCAGCTGCAAAAGTAAGTAAAGACAAAATTAAGGCTGTTGATGGAGTGGTCTCACCAAAAAATACGGTTGGAAAAATTAAAGCCGCTGAAGCACCATATAAAAAAAAGTCATACCATTCAATACTTGTTCCAGCTAAAGAAGTAAGTGCAACTTTTTTCATATTTGCTGATGATTCATTTGTTTGATTCATATTAAAAGCTAGTATGCCAAATTTTTCATAAAGTAAAAGTGGGGGTATTGTTAATTCTAGAGTTAGAATAAGTAAAAATAATTGAGTGCAATCATTAAGCTTAGTCCAATCTTAATGTTAGGAGTTTAAGGTATGGTTTTATTGATAGGCGTGTTGATAGTTATCGCGCTAATATTTGGACCTCATTTGTGGGTAAAGTTTATTATGAATAGATATTCATCAGAAAAGCCTGAAATTTCTGGTACTGGGGGTGAGCTCGCAACACATTTAATTGATCGATTTTCTTTAAAAGACGTAGAGGTCGAGATTACTGAGCTAGGAGATCATTATGATCCAATTGAAAAAAAAGTTAGGCTAGTACGAGAACATTATGAATCTAAATCATTAACTGCAATAGCAATTGCAGCTCACGAGGTTGGACATGCTATTCAAGATCAGCAAAATGATAAGCGTCTGGCTACTAGAACAAAAATGATACCTATCGTAAATAAGGTGGCTCGCTGGAGTGTTGCTATTATTTCTTTATCTCCAATAATAGGAATAATTACGCGTCATCCAATGCCATTTTCTGTATTACTTTTCTTGGGGCTATCTGGTTTTTTTGCTCGGATGGTGATTCACGCAGTAACTCTTCCGATTGAATTTGATGCAAGCTTTTCGAAAGCACTTCCTATATTAAGAGAGGGAAACTACATATCGAAGTCTAATGAGAAAGCTGTAAGCCGTATTCTTAATGCTGCAGCACTTACTTATGTTTCCGCTGCGCTAGCCGACATTTTAAATCTTGGCCGATGGCTTGTTATTTTATCTAGACGATAAAACATTTCTTTGGAAATTGGTGGGTCTGGGTGGACTCGAACCACCGACCTCACCCTTATCAGGGGTGCGCTCTAACCAAGCTGAGCTACAGACCCGTTTAAAACGGAAACGCATTTTAACTTTTATCTACAAAAGATAAAAGCGATTATCTAAGGTAATTTTTGATGGTTTTTTTGAGACTGATAAAGGCTAAAATACATATAAGACCAAGGTATGACTATTACGTATTCAAAAATACCTAAAATAATGATTTGAGTTAATCCAGAGTCTAAAAAACTAGAAAAGATTGAGGATGGAATTACTGTTATTAAAATAAATAATAAAGTTAATCCAAATAATGTGCCGCCATGTTCATCAGTAGCTTCCCATGAAAGCTTTAATGAATCCAAGACCCCCTTACTTTCCATCATCATAAATGAGGGAAATAAGGCTAATCTTGCTCCAACATATACGCCTGGAAGAATTAATAGAAGTAATCCAAAAAATACGGCAATTACTGAAAGTATATATGCTCCAAATAAAGGGAAAAACTTTTTAAAGCCTTGAAATAAAGCCGCCATTGGATCAATGGAATAATCAGAAACTTTTGAATCAAAAGCAACAATAAGGCCGCCAATAAAAGATACGCTAGCAAGCACACCTAAAATACCTAATATAAACAAGTATTTTCCATTAGCAGCAGCGAATTCAGCAAAATCTTCAGGAGTTTCTATCAAACTATCTCCCATCGGTATCATAAGTTGGGCTGTAACAACCTCAATAGCTAATATAGGTGCAGCCAATAAAGCAAAGTATTGCCAATGATTTAAATAGAAATTCCAAGCATTCTTAAACTGGTTCATGTTTTTTAAAATTGATTATTTGTTGTATTGTAAAGTATTATCCAAAACATGGGCAATTCACTAAAACAAAGCTTTGCAGTTCTTATACTCTTATTGGGCTGTTCAAATGAGCCTCAAGAAATTTCATACCCAAATTCTCAAAAAATTGATTTCGTTGAAACTATTCATGGATATGAAATTGAAGATCGATATAGATGGCTTGAAGATTTTACTAGTTCTGATTCGCAAAAGTGGGTAAAGAAACAAAATGATTTCACAAAAAAATTTATAGATAAAAATAAATTTCAAAAATCAATTGCAAAAAATTTAAAGAAAACATGGGAGACAGAATCAATCAGCATTCCATACAAAATAAAAGAAAAAACATTCTATTACTTTAATGATGGATCATGGCAACAAAGCAAACTTATGATTAAAGATTGTGATGATTGCAAGCCAAGGGTTTTATTAGATCCAAACAAATTTTCTCAAGACGGAACTATATCACTAGGAGGAACTAGCGTTAGTAATGATGCGTCACTATTAGCTTATGCTATTTCAGATGGTGGTTCTGATTGGAGAACTTGGAAAGTTCTTAACATTGAGACAGGTGAAGTTTTAACGGATACCATTCAGTGGGCTAAATTCTCAAATGCTACATGGGAGAATGATGATTCTGGTTTTTATTATCAAAAATATGATGAACCAAAAAATGAATTGTTAAAAGACATTAATACTGCACCTAAACTAATGTTTCATGAGCTTGGTACAGCTCAGTCTGAAGATATTGTTATATATGAAAATCCTGATAAGCCAAGATGGGGATGGGGAATAAGTGTTGTTAATGAATCAGATATTAAATTTCTCTCAATTTCAAATGGCACAGATGAAAGAAATAGGCTTTATGTTCAATTAGAAAAAAATGGCTCTTTCATACCTTTAATTGATGAGCTAATTGGGGCATATCAATATTTAGACAGCAAAGATGATATTTTTTGGTTTTATTCCACTGAAAATGCAAAAAATGGGAAAGTAGTATCTCTAGAAATAAAAAATAACTCTTTTGTTTGGAATGATGTAATTCCGGAAGATTCAAACTCTATTAGAAGCGTTAACTTTATCAATAACTCAATTGCTGTTACTTACTTAGTTGATACATTTTCAGAGATTAAATTTTTTAATTTAAAAGGCTCATATATAAATAAATTAGCCCTACCAACCAAAGGAAGCATTTCAGGATTTGGGGGTGGATTAGAAGATAGCACTACTTTCTTTTCATTTACTAACTTTGTTACACCAAGAAAAATATATGAAATTGACTTAAGTGATATGAGCACTAAAACTTTTTGGGAAGAATCATTAGATGGTTACAATGCAGATCAGTATATTTCTGAATTTAAATTCTATCCGTCAAAAGATGGAACAATGATCCCAATTCATATCAGTTATAAAAAATCTCTTAATATTAATGAAAATACTCCTATTTTAATCTATGGATACGGTGGTTTTAATATTTCTATCTTGCCAAATTTCAGTAAAAGATTTTTATCTTGGATGAATCAAGATGGTGTTGTTGCAGTCGCAAACCTCAGAGGTGGTGGAGAATATGGAGACAATTGGCATGATAGTGGTAGGCTGTTTAATAAACAAAATGTGTTTGATGATTTTGCTTATGCTGCAAAGTTTCTTCATAAAAATAAGATTGGTTCCTCTTCTACAACAGCAATTCAAGGGGGTTCAAACGGAGGTTTGTTGGTTGCTACAGCGCTTCTTCAAAATCCTGAACTGTATAAGGTTGCGATACCTCAGGTTGGGGTATTAGATATGTTAAGGTTTCATAAATTTACAATTGGCTGGGCATGGGACAGCGATTATGGCTCTCCAGACAAAAAAGAAGAATTTGAAAATCTACTTTCATACTCACCTCTTCATAATATTAAAAAAGGCGAATGCTATCCAACAACACTTATTACTACAGCAGAAAGAGATGATAGAGTTGTTCCATCTCACTCATTTAAATTTGCAGCAAAGCTTCAAGAATATCAGGGATGTCAAAATCCAATTTTAATAAGAATTGAAGGAAGAGCTGGTCATGGTGCAGGCACACCAAAAGACAAACAAATAAATCAGATTGCTGAGATATATGGATATGCTTTGTCAGTGATTGATAATTAATTAATTGCTAATAATTCTATATCAAATACTAAAATTGAATTTGATGGTATCCCAGGCCTTCCCTCATCTCCATATGCCATACTTGGATCAATATATACTCTCCATTTATCATTGAGTTTCATCATTGAAATTATCTTTTGGCAGCCTTCAATTAGCCCAGACAATTGAACGGTTAAAGGCTCACCTAATTCAACAGAACTCCAAAAAACCGTTCCATCAACAAGGGTTCCGTGGAAATGAGCAGTTATAGTATCTGATAATTCTGGCGATTTTGAATTTGGGTCTCCAGCTTGTAAAACAGCATAATGCAAGCCCTTTTCAACAACATTAATTCCTTCGTAACCTTGATTTACAATGAAAAATTTTAAATTTTCTATTTGTTTTACATTAGGACTATCTTGCACACAGCCAGTCAGAAAAAATACTATAGGGATAATTAATAATTTTTTCATTAATTAATTTTTATATGAAGGAATTTTCTTTTACCAACTTGATAAACCGCTTCAGAACCTTTCTTAATTTCCAATTTAATATCAGAGACTTTTTCGGAATCTATTTTTACCCCGCCTTGTTTAATTAATCTCATGGCCTCGGATGTGCTTGAGGTCATTTCAACAGTTTTCAACAAATTAGTTAAAAGAATAGTTTCATTTTCTATATCAATATTTACTTTTTTTATATCACTGGGCATTGCACCCTTTTGAAATCTTTCTAAGAATTTTTGTTTGCAATTACTTCCCTTACCTTTTTCATGAAATCTATCAACCAATTCTTCAGCAAGAATAAATTTTATATCTCTTGGATTGGCGCCGTTTTCAACCTCTTTCTTTAAAATTGATATTTCATTTTCTGGCATAAAGCTTAGTAATTCGAACCATCTCCACATTAACTCATCTGAGATAGACATAATTTTTCCGAACATTTCATCAGGCTGCTCGTCAATTGCAATAAAGTTATTTAAAGATTTAGACATTTTATTAGTGCCATCTAGGCCCTCAAGTATTGGAACAGTTAAAACAACCTGAGGCTCTTGATCATAAGAGCGTTGCAATTCTCTTCCAACGAGAAGATTAAATTTTTGGTCAGTGCCGCCACATTCAATATCAGCCTTTAAAGCTACTGAATCATAGCCTTGCACCAAAGGATAAAGAAATTCATGAAGAGCAATGCTTTGATTTGCGTTATAACGCTTATTAAAATCATCCCTTTCTAACATTCTGGCTACATTGTATTTTGATGCTAAGCTGATAAGGCCAGCTGCACCGAGCTCATTGCACCATTCTGAATTAAAACGAACTTCAGTAAGATCTTTTTTAAGTATCTTAAAGACTTGCTTCTCATAAGTTTTAGCATTCTTTATTAATTCTTTCTTATCAAGAGTTGGCCTTGTTTTATTTTTACCTGATGGATCTCCTATTTGGCCAGTAAAATCACCTATTAGAAAAATTACTTTGTGGCCTAAATCTTGAAAATGTCTAAGCTTGTTGAGTAAAACTGTATGGCCAAGATGAAGGTCTGGGGCAGTAGGATCAAAACCAGCTTTTATAATGAGCTGTTTACCTGATTCTAATTTCTTTTTTAAATCAGATTCAGTCAATATCTCATCTGTTCCCCTCTTAATTATGGCTAGGTCATCTTGCATATGCCTATGATAGTATTTTTCATCAATTAATAGAACATCAATTAATAGAATGAGTAAGTTGCTACTTAATACATTAGGATTAAAATATTAATTATGTCTTTGTCTGATAATAAATTTGTTTCTGAATCGAAAATACTTCCTGTACTTTTAAAAGAAACTGAATTTTTAGCTGATTCGATAATTTCTAAAAATGCGGAAAAGATAATTATTGCCTGCAGAGAAAATAAGAAGGAGCGAACAAAATTAGATGCATTCCTGAGCGAGTATGGCTTAGATAATCAAGAGGGCGTGGCCCTAATGTGTCTCGCTGAGTCAATACTCAGAATTCCAGATAGCAAAACGAGAGATCTGATAATTTCAGAAAGATTGTCTGAAGGTAAATGGATTGATCACCTAAATAAAGCAGATAGTTTATTTGTAAATGCTTCTACGTGGGGACTTTTACTCGCTGGGAAAGTTGTTAAAACTCCTCTTGAGTGGTCGCAAAATCCAAATAAATTTTTAAGATCAATAGTTTCTAGGTCAGGAGAGTTTCCCATAAGAAATGCCGTGATTGCAGCTATGCATATTCTTAGTCAAGAATTTGTTATGGGGCGTGATTTTAAAGATGTAAAAAAAATCCCATACATAAACGAATCAATTTTTTCTTTCGACATGTTAGGAGAAGCGGCTCGAAATCAGGAGCAAGCAGATATTTATTATGACTCATATGAGAATGCTATCTTAGAAGTTGGGAAGCTTAATGAAGCAAATAATAAAAATAATGGGGTTTCGATTAAGATCTCTGCTCTATGCCCAAGCTATGAGATGAGAAAATTTCATGATATAAAATCGAATCTGATACCTAAACTTATTGCTCTTACCGAGCTTGGTATGTCTAAGAATGTTGAAATAACTATTGATGCAGAAGAGCAAGATCGGCTAGGGGTAAGTCTTGAAATAATCAAAATTATTGCTCAATCAAAAAAAATAAAAGATTGGACTGGCTTTGGATTGGCATTACAGGCGTATGGCAAAAGATCCTTGCATGCAATCGATTGGATTAAAAATCTAACTGAAAGCCGAGCTTCAATGCATCTTAGGTTGGTAAAAGGTGCGTATTGGGATTACGAAATAAAACATGCTCAAGTCTATGGATATAGTGATTATCCAGTTTTTACAAAAAAATCCATAACTGATCTTTCATATTTGGCCTGTGCCAAAAAGATTTTTGAAATTAACTCAATATATCCAAAATTTGCTACCCACAATGCTCATACATTATCAGCAATAAATTACTTAGGAATAAATAAAAAATATGAATTTCAAAGACTTTTTGGCATGGGAGAACTTTTATATAAATGTGCAGAAGATGTACTAAACAGTAAACAAGAAACTTCTATTTATGCACCAATAGGACAATACAAGGATTTATTGCCTTATCTTGTTAGAAGGCTTTTAGAAAATGGTGCTAATAGCTCTTTCATTAATAGACTGCTTGATCCACATACTGATGCAAAATGGTTAGCATCAGGACCAGATAAAAAAATTGAAAATGAAAGGAAAGATATCCCGCTTCCATGTAACATATTCAGAAATAGAAAAAACTCAAAAGGTATAGATATATCTGAGATGGATAATCTTGATGCTATAAAAACTGAAATTAGTAAATATAAAAATCAGTCTGTTGATGCTGTATCTATTTATCATAATAGAACAGATAAAGGAGCAAAAAATCATGATGCCGTATCTATTGCCGACGGAACCTATATAGGAACTGTATTATTTGACGATCCTTCTCTTGTGAAAAAATCACTTGAATCTAATACTAATTTAAATTGGTCTAAGGCTAGTGCTAATAAAAGAGCTGAAATATTAATAGCTATATCTAATAATCTAGAATCTAACCCCTATCAATTAATTTATTATTTAATGCATGAAGCTGGTAAGACTATTCAAAATGCCATAGATGAAATTAGAGAAGCAGTAGATTTTCTAAGATATTACGCAAATCAAATGATTGATATAACAGAAAAGGAAGGTGAGCTAGATGGTCCTACTGGGGAAGAAAACATTCTTTCTTACTCTGCAAAAGGACACATTATTTGTATAAGCCCTTGGAACTTTCCTGTTGCAATTCTCATAGGGCAAATTAGTGCTGCCCTGATAACTGGCAATAAAGTAACCGTAAAGCCCTCCGAACATACCTCAATTCTTGGCTATTTAGTAACAAATATATTTCATAAACATGGTGTGCCAATTGATGTATTGGAATTACTTTTAGGTGATGGTCATCATGGAGATGAATTATCAAAATTAAATAACATAAATGGGGTTGCTTTTACTGGGTCACTTAAAACAGCTAAAAAAATTCAAACTAATTTAAATGAAAGCCAAAAAGAAATCTTACCCCTTATTGCAGAGACAGGCGGTATTAATGCAATGATTGTTGATTCAAGTGCCCTTCTTGAGCAAGCAACTGATGATATTGTTAGATCAGCATTTGATAGCGCTGGTCAAAGATGTTCAGCCTTAAGAGTTTTATGTATTCAAGATGATATTTATCATGATTTATTAAAAATGATAAAAGGTAATATGCAAGAATTAAAAATTGGTAATCCTGAAGAATTAGATACTGATATTGGTCCTATAATAAATAAATCTGCTAAAGATAAGCTTGAAGAATACATAAAAAACAAAGCCAAGGCAGGATTTGAAGTGTTCCAGGCAAATTCTGAACTCATGGAGCAACATATTTCACCAACAATCATTGAGATTAATGCATTAAATGACATAGATGAAGAGCAGTTTGGACCGATACTTCATGTCCTCAAATTTAAATCATCAGATATTGATAACTTAATTCAAAATATAAATAACACTGGATACGGACTAACTATGGGCATTCATACAAGAATTGAATCCAGAGCAGATTTATTTAGTCAAAAGTGTAACATCGGCAATGTCTACATAAATAGAGATATTGTTGGAGCAGTTGTTGGGTCTCAGCCCTTTGGAGGACGCGGCCTATCTGGTAGTGGATTTAAAGCCGGTGGGCCAAACTATTTAATACAATTCTTAAATGAAAAGGTTGTGTCTAAAAATTCAGTTGCATTCGGGGGCAATACAGAATTGCTTAATATTCAAGAAGACTGATGGTTGGTTTTAAAAAAGTTCCTACAAAGGCAGTTTTATCAATTTTCCTCTTGTCGATTATTCTGATTTTATTATTGTATGTAGACTTTTCAACTGATGAATCCCTTCCTGAAGAAATAATTGAAACAACAGAAAACTTAGAAAAAAAGCCCATAGATGTCTTAAGTTATAAAATTCATACAGTGAAAAATGGAGAAAACTTATCCATTATTTTTGAAGATTTTAATGTACCCCTGAATACGGCATATAGAATTTTTAGATTAGATAACAAAAAATTACTTTCTAAAATTAAACCTGGCGATGAAATGAGGTTTACGTATCTAGGAAATGAAATAACAAATATCGAGATAGGTAAAGATAGTATTAACTCTTTAATAGTTGATTTAACAGATGGAATATCCATTAAAGAAATAACAAAAGAGGTTGAGTTAGTTCGATCATTCAAAAGTGGTATCATTAAAACCTCTTTCTATGAGTCTGCTTTAGAGGCTGAAATTCCTGATAGCGTGATAATGGATTTTGCTTATATTTTTGGGTGGGATGTTGATTTTGTATTTGATATAAGAGAGGGTGACTCATTCTTTCTTGTGTATGAAACAGCATTTTCAAATGGAGAAAAAATTGAGAATGGAGACATAGTTGTTGCGAAATTTATAAATAATGGAAATGTTTATAAAGCTAATAGATTTTTTACTAGTGTAAATAAAAAAGAATTTTTTGATGACAGTGGGAACAATCTTCAAAAAGCCTTCCTTAGGGCTCCTCTTGATTTTGCATATATAAGCTCGCATTTTAATCCCAACAGAATGCATCCAGTTCTTCATACAATAAGAGCTCATAATGGAACTGATTATGCAGCCAAAAGAGGATCTCCGGTCAGAACAACTGGAAATGGAACCATAAAATACTCTGGAAGAAGAAACGGCTGTGGTAATGAAATTGTTATTCAGCATACTAATGATTATTCAACGAGGTACTGCCACCTTGATAAATTTCATTCGGGAATTAAAAAAGGTAAAAAAGTTATTCAGGGTGAAACTATAGGTTATGTAGGAAGTACCGGTCTTGCTACTGGGCCACATCTGCACTACGAATTTAAAATAGGAAACAAGCATATTGATCCGGTAAAGCTCAAATTGCCCTCAGCAGAGCCGATCAGCATTAATCTTAGATCTGATTTTGATACACTTGTAGAAAACAACAACATGATGTTAAAAAAATTAGAATCCTTGTACCCCAATGAATAATTTTAAGAATATATATATTGGTGCAATGTCCGGCACCAGTCATGATGCAGTTGATGTATCAATCTTAAAAATTGAAAAAGATATTACTTTGAATTTCTTTTACTCAAAGCCAATCCCAAATTCACTAAGAACCAGAATTAAAAATATTATTGAAGCGGATTCAGTTGCTCTTGTAGAACTCGGACAACTGAATAAAAAGATTGGATATTTATTTGCCGCAGCTATTAATGAATCGATTGAGAAAGCAAAATTAAAAAAGAACAAAGTTAAATGTGTTGCCATATCAGGTCAAACTATTAGACACGATGTGGTATGCGCCAATCCATTTTCTATGCAAATTGGTGATCCAAATGTTGTTTCAAATGAAACCGGTCTGATAACCATAAGTGATTTTAGAAATATGCATATTTCTCTTGGTGGTGAGGGTGCTCCTTTAGTTCCTGAGTTTCATAACGAACTATTTTATTCATCCAGGAAATCTAAAATAATTCTTAATATAGGCGGCATCGCAAATTATTCATATATAAAAAATAAAAATTATTTTTGGGGCTCTGATGTTGGTCCTGGAAATGCTCTTATGGATTCTTATTGTCAAAAATATTTAAATAAGCCGTTTGATAAAGATGGAAAAATTGCATCAAAAGGTAAAGTTGATTCAAAAGAGCTTAAAAGACTTTTATCGCACAAATTTTTTAAACAAAAGTTTCCTAAAAGTACTGGAAAAGAATTATTTAATTTGAGCATGCTTTCAAAGCAATTTCTTAAAGAATCACCTGAAAATATATTAGCAACTCTTCTTGAATTCACTGCTATTTCTATAGAAAGATCTATAAATGCCAATAATCATAAATTTGATGAGTTTGTGGTGTGTGGTGGTGGTGGAAAAAATAAATTTTTAATTACGAAGTTGGCTGCAATACTTAAAAATGAGGTGGTATTGTCTAATGCTTATGGGTATGACATTCAGGCAATAGAATCTATGGCCTTTGCATGGATGGGGTATAAAAGAATAAATAATAAAGTTTTGAAAGTTCAACTTGGAAAAAATAAATTTAATAAGGGTTTGTTAGGCTCAATAACTCAAGCTAAACCGTAAAAGATTCACCGCAACCACAAGTTGTTTTGGCGTTGGGATTATTTATAACAAACTTTGCACCTGACAGGTCTTCAACAAAGTCTAAGGTTGATCCATATAAATATGGATAAGACAATGAATCTATTAATACCTTAAAACTGCCAAAATCTATCACATCGTCGTCAAAAGCTTGATCATCATCAAATTTAAAACCGTACTGAAAGCCTGAGCAGCCTCCTCCAGTAACATATACTCTAAACTGAGATGAGTCATCTTTGCTTAACACGCTCATAATTCTCTCAGAGGCTGAGTTTGTGAGAGTTATTGAACTATTATTTTGATTCATGTGTCTATTATATCTAAAATTATTATATAAGTTATCTGTTAAAGATTTAAATTGTTAAGATAAAGTATAATAATTGAATACAACTCAGTTTTTTAATGAAATCAACTCTTATTATTTACTCATCAACCGATGGCCAAACAAAAAATATTTGTTCCAGAATTGGTGAATTTTTGAGTAATGATATTCCATCAGAAATCATTTCTTTGAGCGAAGCTACGAGCAGTGATATAGAAAAATATGATCAAATAGTTATCGGTGCAAGCATAAGATATGGAAAGCATAAAAAAGAACTTTTTGAATTTATAGATATAAACCTTACTGAACTTACAAAAAAAGATAATGCTTTTTTTTCAGTGAATGTTGTGGCAAGAAAGCCAGAAAAAAATACTCCAGAAACTAATCCATATATGCAGAAATTTTTATTAAAAACCTCTTGGGTTCCTCAAAAACTTGCTGTCTTTGCAGGAAAAATTGATTATCCAAAATATAATTTTGTTGATAAGCAAATGATTAGGTTTATTATGTGGATAACAAAAGGTCCAACTAATATAAAAAATACCTACGAATTTACTGATTGGAACAAAGTTGATTCTTTTGCTAAAGAGTTAATTGCATAAAAGAGTTATAATTATTGGTATCACATATAGACTCATTAGAAGAAATTTAAATTATTTTGAATAAAATAGATAAATCTATAGCCCTTTTTGATAAAGCAAAGTCACTTATGCCAGGCGGGGTCAATTCACCAGTTCGTGCTTTCAAAAACATTAATGGAAACCCCATTTTTTTTGAAAAAGCACAAGGTGCATATCTTTTTGATGCTGATGGAAATAAGTATATAGATTATATTGGGTCCTGGGGACCCATGATTATGGGGCATTCACATCCTGAAATAGTCAATGCCATAAAAAATCAAGCTGAGCTGGGTACAAGTTATGGAGCTCCAACAAGTCTAGAATCTAATGTTGCTGAGTTAATTATAAAAAATGTTCCCAGTATAGAAAAAATAAGAATGGTTAATTCAGGTACCGAGGCAACAATGAGCTCTATCAGATTGGCTAGAGGATTTACTAACAGAGACAAAATAATTAAATTCGATGGTTGCTATCATGGGCATGTAGATTCGCTTTTGATAAAAGCAGGGTCTGGAGTTTTAACCTTTGGCTTACCAGACTCACCAGGCATTCCAGAAGATCTTGCTAAGCACACTATCACATGTCCGTATAATGACAGCGCAGCTTTTATAGAAGTTTTTAATAGCGTTAAAGATGAACTTGCTGCGGTAATTGTTGAGCCTATTGCAGGTAACATGGGCTTTGTTCCAGGAACAGAAGAATTTTTACAAACATTAAGGTCATACACAGAATCTAATAACTCCCTCCTAATATTCGATGAAGTGATGAGTGGTTTCAGAGTTTCACTAGGTGGAGCGCAAGAAATTTTTAATATAACGCCTGATATCACTGCTCTTGGTAAAGTAATTGGAGGGGGACTCCCGGTTGGAGCATTCGGTGGAAAAAAAGAAATCATGGATTATCTAGCTCCGGAAGGACCTGTATATCAAGCTGGAACACTTTCAGGAAATCCGCTGGCCATGGCTGCTGGATCAACTTTGCTAAACCTTCTAATTAATAATAATCCCTATAAAAAATTAGAAGAAAAAGCAAAATTGATGCTTGAAGGAATGTGTGAAATTATGAGTTCTGTTGGAATTCCTTTTTCTACAAATCAAATGGGGGGGATGTTTGGATTCTTTTTTTCTGAAGAACTCCCATTAAATATTGATGATGTGTCCAAAACAAATGATCAAACATTTTCTATGTTTATTAACGCTTGTATTAAAAATGGAATATATTTTGCACCTTCAAAATTCGAAGCTGGATTTATTTCCTCAATGCACAATAATAAAGAAATCGATGAAACATTAGATATTGTTGGTAACATTATAAAAAAAGGAAATATTAAATAATGAAATATGATATCAGTGCTCTAGGTAATGCTCTTGTAGATACTCAATATAAAGTTAGTCATGCATTTTTAGCCAGTGTGGGTCTCGAAGCTGACTCGATGACTCTGGCTTCTGCAGAAGAACAAGCTCCGATCATAGAAAAACTAATTGATATGGGTGCTGAATCTGTCTCAGACTGCGGAGGTTCTGCTACAAATTCATTAGTTGCTGCTGCAAACTATGGCTCAAAATGTCATCATGTTTGTCGTGTCTCAGATGACGAAGACGGAAGAAAGTATATAGAAAGCTTAAGATCGGCAGGAGTCCATCACATAGGCATTAGTTCTGAAAACTCTGACGTCCCCACTGGGAAATGTTTAATCTTAGTCACTCCTGATGCAAAAAGAACAATGAGTAGCATGCTAGGCGTGAGTGCTTTTTTAGGTTCAGCTGATATTGATTATGAAGTTGTAGAAAATTCTAAAATATTTTACATAGAAGGTTACATGGTTACTAGTGATGATAATTTTAATGCTGTCATATCGGTTTTAGAGCACTTAAAAGATAAAAAAACAATTAAAGCTCTGTCTTTATCTGATGCTGGAATCGTTCATGGATTTAAAGAAAAATTTGATCAAATAGTTTCTTATGGGGTTGATATGATTTTTTGTAACGATGATGAGGCTGTTGCTTTCTCAGGAGCAAATGACCTTGAAGAAGCCATAAATTTCTATAAAGACAAACCCTATATGACTGCAATTACAAAAGGTGCTGACGGAAGTGTTGTGTTAAAAGACGGGAAAGAAATTCATGCAGATGCTCAAAAGATTACACCAATAGATACTAATGGTGCTGGTGACATGTTTGCTGGTTCGTTTATGCACGCATATCTTCAGGATAATGATCTAAAAACTTGTGCAGAATTTAGCAATTTCGCATCTTCTAAAATTGTTGAAACTTTTGGACCCAGATTAAGTGCAGATGGATATGCAGAAGTTGTAAATAAATTAAGAAAAAGCTAGCTTATTTATCGAGTTTCTGATATTTTCACCACCTCAAAATTTTTATTACATCATAAAATTAATGGCAAAAACTAAGACAGTGACAGCAAAAAAAGCAACTACTAAAAAAACTGCTACCAAAAAAGCTACAGTAAAAAAAGTTGTAAAAAAGGTTGCTGCTAAAAAAACCGTAGCAAAAAAAGCTCCGCAAAAAATTGCTAATAATAAATCTAAAATTGCTCCGTATAAATCAAAAAAAAATGAAAAATATATGAGTGCAGCCATGAAAAGGCATTTTGTAGCAGTGTTGCTTTTATGGAAAGAGCATCTATTAGATGAAATGCAAAAAACATTTGATCATCTTAAAGCAAAGGGCGAAACATATGCGGATCCTGTAGATAGAGCATCACAAGAAGAAGAATTTGCTTTTGAGTTAAGAACGAGGGATAGAGAAAGAAAACTTATTAGTAAAATAGCTATATCTATAGAAAAGATTAAACAAGATGACTATGGTTGGTGCGATGCATGCGGATGTGAAATAGGCATCAAGAGACTTGAAGCCAGGCCTACAGCAACACATTGTATTGATTGCAAGACTCTTGATGAGATTAAAGAAAAACAATTACATGGTTAATTCTCATTAACCCTCATGAATACGTTTGATTGATAATAATAAAATAAGTAAATTTGCTATATCTGTTATTTCAGAATTACAAAAAAATGACTTTCAAGCATATCTTGTTGGAGGATGTGTAAGAGATTCACTTGCTGGAATAGAACCAAAAGATTTTGATATTGCTACAGATGCTACGCCTGAGCAAATTAGAAAAATATTTAAAGCTTCAAGAATTATTGGTAGGCGTTTCAAGCTTGTGCATGTATTTAACAGTGCAGAACTTCTTGAGGTGGCAACATTCAGATCAGGTAATAGTAAAACTGAAGATGAGTCCAATTTAATTAAAGATGAAAGTGGTAAGATTCTTAGAGACAATGTTTGGGGTACTTTAGATCAAGATTGCTATCGAAGAGACTTTACAATAAATGCTCTTTACTACTGTCCTATTTCAAAAAAAATAGAAGATAAAAATAACGGATTAAGCCATATACATAAAAAATTAATTGTATCGATTGGAGATCCTCAATTAAGATTTGAAGAAGATCCTGTAAGAAGCCTTAGAGCTATAAGATTCAGCAATAAACTTGGTTTTAAAATAGACAGTCAAATTAAAAACGCCATTTATGATAAAGGTCATTTGCTATCAAGCATCTCAAATGCAAGATTATTTGATGAATTTTGTAAAATATTTTTAGGTGGTTTAGGGGAGAAAAACTTTGATAAGCTATGCTCATTTAATCTTAATAAGCACTTAGTCATATCTGATCCTGATGAAAGCGATTTTTCACACAATATTATGATTCAAGCTTTAAGGAATACGGACGACAGGATAAAAAATAATCAATCTGTTACTCCTGGTTTCTTGTTAGCAGCATTATTATGGCCAAAATTAATTTCTAGATGTATAAAAAATAATGAAATCAATATCAGAAAATTCTTTAGATCTATGGATGGGGTATTAAGAGAACAACAAAAACTTACAGCAGTTCCAAGAAAATTTAATAGCTATATAAAAGATATATGGGTTCTTCAGCTGAAACTGCATAGCAGAATTAAAAGTCAGCCATATAAAATAATCAGACATCCAAGGTTCAGGGCTGCGTATGATTTTCTTCTTGTAAGAGAAAAAGCCTCCTTTGATAAGAATGGACTTGGGAAATGGTGGACTGATTTTCAAAAAAATGATGACTCTCTTAGAGGATCGTTGATTGCAAAAATGAACGAAAAAAGTGATGCAGATTCCTCCAAAAAATTTGGCTTCTATAAAGAGTTGAGATAATCTAGAGATAATAAATAATATGTAATTAATGAAGCCAGCTATTAAAGAAGTTCCACTTCCGAAATATATTGCAATTGAAGGACCAATCGGAGTTGGCAAAACAACTTTAGCCAATAAAATAGCTGCTACCTTTAACTATGATGCTTTTTTAGAGCAGCCAGCAGAAAACCCATTCCTAAAAAATTTCTATAGAAATCCTAGTCAGTCTGCTCTTGCTACTCAGCTGTTCTTTTTATTTCAAAGAATGCAACAAATCCAAGACTTAAAGCAGAGAAGCCTATTTGAAGCGGTAAGAGTTGCTGACTTTTTAATTGAAAAAGATAGGTTATTTGCAGAAGTTACTCTCTCAAATGAAGAAATGGATCTTTATGATAAAGTATATAATCATATTACGCTTGATGCTCCATCTCCCGATCTTGTAATCTACTTGCAGGCACCAATAGATGTATTAAAAGATAGAATTACTAAAAGAGGAAATATTAATGAACAATACTTAACATTAGAGTATTTAGAAAAACTTAATGACGCTTATTCTAGATTTTTTCTTGATTATAACGATGCCCCTTTACTTATTATTAATGCAGCCGACATTAATTTAGAATCAAATGAAGCTGATTATGAATCACTTATAACAACAATAATGTCTAACCCTAAAGGGAAAAATTTTATAAATCCACAGCCTTCAATTATATAAACTACTATGGCCGATAACATTTTTTACCCTAAAGGTCGAACTAACCCTTTCATAAAAGATCTTGATGAATATAAGGAACTTTATCAACAGTCTTTAAATTATCCAGAAGAATTTTTTGGAAACCTTGCAAGAGAAAACATTAAATGGATAGAAGATTTTGATTCAGTACATAACGGCAAGTTCTCAGAAACAAAATGGTTTGAAGGTGGTAAAACTAATGTTAGTTTGAATTGTATTGATAGACACCTTAAAGACAACGCTAATAAAACTGCAATAATTTGGGAAGGCGACAATCCAAATGATTTTAAGGAACTATCTTATCAGGAGCTTCATGATGAAGTTTGTAAATTTGCTAACGTATTAAAAAATCTTGGGGTAAAAAAGGGTTCACGAGTATGTATATACATGCCGATGATAGTTGAAGTTGCTTATGCAATGTTAGCTTGTACAAGAATTGGTGCTATTCACTCAGTTGTATTTGGTGGATTTTCACCTGAATCTTTAAAAGATAGAATCCTTGATGCTGATTGCAGAATTGTAATCACTGCGGATGAAGGGGTAAGAGGTGGTAAAGCTATTCCTCTTAAGGCTAATGTAGATGAAGCATTGGCAAGATGTCCAAACGTAAAAAATACATTAGTAATCAAAAGAACTGGTAATAATATTAGCTGGAATTCAAGTAGGGATGTTTGGTATGAGGATCTTGTTAAAGATGTCAGCAATGTATGTCAACCAGAACCAATGAATTCTGAGGATCCCCTTTTTATACTCTACACGTCTGGTTCAACAGGTAAACCCAAAGGAGTACTTCATTCAACTGCAGGCTATTTATTAGGAGCTCATATAAGTTTTAAATATATATTTGGAATTAAGCCTGAAGATAAGTACTGGTGCACAGCTGATGTTGGATGGATTACAGGACATACCTATATTTTATATGGCCCATTGTCTAATGGAGCAACTACTTTGATGTTTGAAGGTGTCCCAACCTATCCTTCCGCATCAAGATGTTGGGAAATTTGTGACAAACATGAGATTAGTATCTTTTACACTGCCCCAACAGCAATAAGAGCCTTAATGGCTAAAGGTGATGAGCCAGTAACGCAAACAAATAGAGATAGTCTAAGAATTCTTGGAACTGTTGGAGAACCAATAAATCCTGAAGCTTGGGATTGGTATTATAGTGTTGTTGGAAATTCTAAGTGTGAGATTGTCGATACATGGTGGCAAACAGAAACAGGTTCTGTATTGATTACTCCTATTGCTGGCGTTACTCCAACAAAACCTGGATCAGCTACATTGCCATTCTTTGGAGTAAAACCAGAACTTTATGATGAGACTGGGGTTACATTAGATGGCGCTAATTCAGGAAATCTTGTTATTGAAAAATCATGGCCAAGTCAAATAAGAAGTGTTTATGGTGATCATAAGAGACTCATAGATACATATTTTAGTATGTATGAAGGCATCTATTTCACAGGAGATGGAGCAAGGAGAGATGAAGATGGCTACTTTTGGATTACTGGTAGAGTTGATGACGTCTTAAACGTATCAGGTCACAGACTTGGCACAGCAGAAATTGAAAGCGCCTTAGTTCTTCATCCAAAAATTGCTGAAGCTGCTGTAGTTGGATTTGATCACCCAATAAAAGGTCAGGGTATTTATGCCTATATCACACTCATGATTGGTGAATCTTTTTATGAAGGCTTTGATGAAGATATAAAGCAATTTGTTGCAAAAGAGATAGGTCCTATTGCAAAACCTGATCTTATTCAAAATGCTCCAGGACTTCCAAAAACTAGATCAGGTAAAATTATGAGAAGAATTCTTAGAAAGATAGCAGAAGGAGACTTATCAAATTTAGGAGATACATCAACTTTAGCTGATCCATCTGTTGTAAATTCACTAATTGAAAATAAACAAAGTTTATGAAAAAAGTGTTAGTGCTTTTCTCTTTAACATTAATTCAAGGATGTCTCGTATCAAATAAAGAATTTAAAGAACTTGATACTGATAGTAGTTTTGCTACATCTGCTCAATCAATTAAATGTATGCAAATGGTTACGCCTCAGCAGCCTACTCCAATTAATGATGAGGGTGACACAATTGAAGTATATGATCAAAGCGATTGTTATGATGACCTTGCAAAGAAAAACATAAGAAAATTAAATCTCGAATTAAAAAAAATAGAAATAGTTATTGATACCAAAGAAGAAGAAATTAGACTTCTTGATAATTCCTCTCAAGAAATTGACATAGAAGAAATTGAAGAAAAAGTTCTAAAAAATGAAAAAGGGTCAAATTAACTTATAAAAATCATTATTTTTCTCAACTTTCTTTTCAATTACGAGTTTAATTAAGTGAGCCTCCAAACTATATAAGGCAATAGGATGCAGTTGTTCTGAGACATCGTCATAAACAAGCTTAACTAAATTATCTAATGTATTTTCTCCAAAATCCTTTAGCTTTCTTAAAGCTTTATTTTCTCTAGATAATCTATGACGAATTATAGACTGTATTGTTTTTTTTGGTTCATGCATAAAATTACCATGTCCAGGGGCAAAAAAATCAACTTTATAAGATAACAAACGTTCTAAAGAATTAAGATAATCGTTCATATTGCCATCAGGTGGTCCTATGACCACAGTTGATCCGTCCATAATATGATCACCAGTTATTAGACAGTTATTGTCTTTTATTAGAAAGCAAAAATGATTTGATGCATGTCCAGGGGTATGAATTGCTTCTAATGTATATTCTTCTGTTTCTATAATATCTTTGTCTTTTAAGACAACATCTGGATTAAATGTTTCATCCTCCCATGATGAATCTCCATCAACTAATCTGCCATACATAGGAACATCTAATATTTTTGCAATTGGTAAAGCAGCCGGAGAATGATCTGTATGAGTATGCGTAACTATTATTCTTTTTATGTTTCCATTACCTTGTTTAATTATTTCTTCAATGTGCTCAGAAATATTTGGGCCTGGATCTATCAAAGAAATATCTTGTTTACCTATTAAATAAGTATTAGTCCCCTTTCCAGTAAAAACACTTGGATTAGGTGCAGTAATTTTCTTTATTAAATCCATTTTTTTATATTAATACTTGTCATAATCTAAATCATCAGGCAATAAACCAATCCATCTACCTTCTTTTTTTAAAAATTTAGGCAATATTGTTGGAATATCATCATTAGTAAGTTTTGATTGGTGTTCTAGCAAATCTTTTCCTGAATCAAATTTCAAGCATTGTTCAAGAGTTTTTGTTGTAGGCATTATCATTGGCATTTGACCAGTTGATGATAATTCTAATGCTTTTTTTGGAGAGATCCATAAACTTTCTGTAAGCTCGGTTCCATCATGCTTTTCAGTTTGTTTCGATGGAATATATGCTATGAAAAATCTTGTATCAAACCTTTTAACTTCAATGTCGGGAGTAATCCAGTGAGAAAAAGGTTCTATGCTATCTAAATTTAAAATTAATCTTTCTTTTTGACAGATCTCTTTAAGACTTATTTGATTATCTATGAGCATCTTTCGATAATTTATAAACTTTTGTTTTTCTATGCCATTTAAATCAAGCTCTTCTCCATTATTTCTTTTAGCTAGTAAAACTCCAACCTCCTCGAAACACTCTCTGATGCAAGCAACCCAGTATGAGAGCCCTCCCTCATCTATTCCAAGTTTATTAGAGGCTAATTTATCATCAAGAGTATTTGAAAAATTTACTAGTTTTTGGTCTTTATCAGACTGATCTATCTTACCTCCAGGAAAAACATAAAGATTTTCAAATGGAGGTCTTTTAGACCTTTTAACCATTAAAACTTGCAATCCCTCATCAGAATCTCTTATTAAAAGTACTGTTGCTGCTGGTATAAGCGAAAGATTATTCATAATTCATAATTTATTAGCTTAGAATACTGTCTATGAATATAACTAACAATCTAAAAGATGACATTCTTCATGCTCCTAATTGGTTTCATCAGGCCATTCAAGACAAGCCTGAAGATAAAATATTTGAACATAAATTAGGAAATGTTTCATACTCAAAGTGGGTAACTAGCTCAGCTAATAAAAACCTTATTGTTCTATTGCATGGAGGTGGAGCTCACAAAAAATGGTGGGATCCTATTGGGCCCCAAATAAAAGAAATTGGAAACATAATAGCAATAGATTTGCCTGGCATGGGTTACTCTGACTTTAGAGAAAAATATAGCATTGTAGATTATGGAAATTGCGTTACAGACATAATAGAAAAAGAAAAACTAGACCACGGGTTGGAGACTGTAAATATAGTTGGGCATTCTCTTGGAGGGCATGTAGCAGGATATATCGCAACAGAAAGAAAGGATCTGATTACTAACGTAATTATTATTGATACCTTCATAAGGCCTCCTAACTATGATCCTTCGAAGCATAGAGGACCTCTTGCCATGATTAGATATTATCCTGATAAAAATACTATTCTGAATAGGTTTAAATTAATGCCAAGTCAAGAATGTTTGAATGATTGGTATGTGAGATATATTGCCGAATACTCTATCAAACAAACTAAAGATGGTTGGAGGTGGCGTTTTGATGAGGTTGTATTTACCAGTCTTGAAAGACTTTTTGAGTATCATTACTCATTTTCTTGTCCTGCGCTATTTGTCCATGGAGCTAATAGTTTATTAACAAGCGGTCATTTATTAGAAAATGTTAAAAGCATGTATGGAAATATAATGGAATTTATAGAAATACCTGGTGCAGCTCATCATGTGCCTCTAGATAAACCTCATGAAGTCATTAAGCTTATCAAGAATAGATGTGGTTAGAATAAATCTATGAATTATTTTTACTTTTTCTTTTTTCTTTTCTTAGCCCTGCTTATACAACTTAAGCCTCTAATTTTTTATATATGTAAAAAAATAGATAAAGCTGAAAACTTAAATATATTAGGTTGTCTTACTTTTTCAATAGGTATAGCAATGACGATATTTGCCTCAAATGCTGCTTGGGACGAAAGACTCTGGATTTTTATTACTTTAATTCTTGGAATTCTTTTATGTATTAGAGGTTTGGTAATTATATTTTTTTTAGAAAAGATAAAAAAAATTCTACCAATTTATCTCAATCATTATTATAAATTCAGCATTCCAATATCTATAGCAATGATATCTCTGGCATTCTTTATGCTTACTACTGATTATATTGGACCTCAAAAAGATATAAGTGAGTGTAAATCAGACAAAACTATCTTTGTGATATGTGGAATTTCTAATCCAGAGGATATCGTAATTACTCCTGATAATAAATATCTTTTAATTTCTGAGTTTGGCGGTATCAGGCCATATGATTCTACCAAACCTGGAGGCTTTGCTTTACTCAGGTTGTCAGACAAAAAAATTCTTGAACCAAAAATTTTCTTTGGTGAAAATGCATGGGGAGAGAGTTCATGTAAGCAAAATAATATCTTCGGTCCTCATGGCATAGATCTTATAGAAAGAGAAGATGGTCGTTATCAATTAGGGGTGATAAATCATTATCCTCATGAAAGTATAGAGATGTTTGAGCTGACCCAGAGTACCGAAAATGAAGAATGGTCGTTTGTTTGGAGGGGTTGTGTAGGTGTTCCCAAAAAATATTATCTTAATGATATCGCCTTAAAAAAAGATGGTACTTTTTATGTATCTCATATGTACCCAAGAGATATCTCGATGACAGAATTGCTAATCACAACTATTTTGAAAAAAAATTCTGGTGTAGTACTCAATTGGAATAAAAATAATTTTGAAGAAATTGTGAATTCTGAGGGAAGTGGTCCAAATGGAATAGCTCTAAATGAGTTAACGAATGATTTATTCATAAGTTATAACCAAGGAGATCAAATCGTAAGGTTTGATATATCAAACAATAAAAAACTTCAAAGCTTTAAAATAGATTCCCCAGATAATATTTATATTCATGGAGATTCTCTTTGGTTAACGTCATTAGATTTTCAACCAAAAGATGCGGGTGACTGCATCAAAAGACCAGCATGCTCATTACCATTCTCTATTTATGAAATAGATAGAGAAACTTTTGTTCTTAAAAATGAGAACTCATTTAACAAAACAGTCTTTGGACTGCCTACAATAGCCGTTCCTGTTGAAAATACCATCTTTATGGGTTCCTTCCATTCAGATAGGCTTGGCTACTTCACTCAAAAATAACATTATGAACAAGCCCTTCACTTTTGAGAATTTAAATATTGTTATACCTAAAAGAAAATCAAATTCACACAAAGGCATTAATGGCAGAGTTCTTGTTATAGCTGGATCTAATGGGCTTGGTGGAGCAGGAATAATGGCGTCTGAAGCTAGCTTATATTCAGGTGCAGGATTAGTAAGTCTGTATACGCATGAATCAAATGTAAAAGCATCTCTTATAAGAAACCCTGAAGTAATGACATTAGGAATCAGTGAATTTTTTCAAATTTCAGAAAAATTCAATGTAATACTTTATGGTCCTGGAATGCAAAAAGATGAATGGTCTAATAAGATGCTAGAGCATCTTCATAATCTTCCTAAAAAATCAAAATTAATTATTGATGCGGGAGGACTTCAACATATAAAAGATCAAAATAGAACAATTTCTAATGAGATTATTCTTACTCCGCATCCAGGAGAAGCAAGTAATTTGCTTGGTATTTCTATATCTGAAATACAAAAAAATAGAGAAGAAACAGCCAAAATTATTTCAGAAAAATTTAATGCATCTTGTGTAATATTAAAAGGAAATAAAACTGTTATTTATCTCAATCAGTCTAAGGAAATTTATATATGTGAAAATGGTGGACCAGAACTCTCCACAGGTGGAACAGGAGACGTATTAAGTGGCGTGATTGCTGCTTTGCTTGGACAAAATCTCTCAATACATGAGGCGAGTTTGTTGGGTGTTGCAGTTCATGCAAAAGCTGGAGAAATATATGCTAATAAATATGGAGAAATTGGTTTAAATGCTACTGCATTAATTCCTATAATAAGAAAACTTTTAAATAAATGAAAAATCTAATTCTTGAAAATGATAGAGCTACTAACATGCTCGGCCAAAAAATTTCTGAGATAATACTTAACTCTGACAAGCAAGATATTGAAATACATCTTCAGGGTGATTTGGGTGCTGGAAAAACTTTTATTACAAGATCAATTATTAAAAACTCTGGTTGGAAAGATTTGGTAAAGAGTCCAACATACACGCTTTGCGAAGAGTATGATTTAGGCGAAATTCTTTTTTTGCATATTGATTTATATAGAACAAATGAAGCACAAGACATAGATATTTTTGATCTAAATAGAGGTTCACATAAAAAGAAAATTATTTTAATCGAATGGCCAGAAAGACTTCAGTTTGAAAGAAAGTTTGATCTAAAAATTAATTTTTTTCATTATGAAAACAAGCGTAAAATTAACATTACATATGGTACAGACATTTTTAAAGCTCTAGAAAAAAATTATGTATAAATTTTTACCTATATTAATTTTTAACTATTTTATCTATGCAAATGAAATTGCGTTTGTTGGTATTGATGAACAAAAGGATGGGGAAATAAATATTTCGTTGATTTTAGATAAAGTTGCATATATAAACTCATACTCACAAGAAGACCCATCAAGGTTAGAATTAGAAATTAATGATGCTCATTCTAAAGAATCTATCAGTGAGATTTATAACTATCCCATTAAACAAATAAAATCTAACAAAGACGGTGACCATACAAAAATTGTTATTGAATTATATGATCATGTATTTTGGCGCAAGCCAATCCAAGAGGTAACAGACTCAGGCATTCTTCTAAACCTTAAGTTAAATAAAGATAAATCCTTAGAACAAAATGCTAGAGATATTATTGTTGCAATTGATGCTGGGCATGGAGGCAAATATCCTGGGGCTGTAGGCCCGAACAATATATTAGAAAAAGATGTAACATTACTAATTGCAAAAGAGCTTGAAAGAACACTTCGCGATACTAAAGGCTATCAACCAGTAATGATTAGAGACGGAGACCAAACTGTAAGTCTTAATGATAGATTCCAAATTGCTAGAAGATATGGAGCAGATATTTTTATCTCTATTCATGCAGATGGATTTAAGCTTTCTTCGGTTAAAGGTGCATCTGTTTTTATTTGGTCTGAAGAGGCATCAAGTACAATTGCAAGAAATCTTTCTGATACAAAGAGAGAGCGTATCCTAGCTGAAATTAAAAACTTAAAGCCAACTGACTTTGATGAAGACTATGCTAGAGAGCAATATCCAGAAGTATATGAAAAGAAAATTGAGCAAAGTAAGATTCTTGGAAGCAAAATATTAGATCAACTTAAAAAAGATCCATATACAAAAATTCACAAGAAAAATGTTGAGTATGCTGACTTTAGGGTTCTAAAATCAATTGATATTCCATCTGTACTGGTCGAATCAGGGTTCATAACCAACCCTGAAGATGCTGCGAGACTAAAAGGAAAACCTGGAAGAAGAATGATTGCAAGATCTATCTTTCTTGGAATAAATAATTATTTTATTGAAAATCCTGTATCTGGCACTTTAATAAACGAAAACACAGATCATTTAAAATATACGATACAAAAGGGAGACGTTCTTTCAGAGATTGCAATTAGATTTGGCGTCACTGTAGAGTCAATTGATGAAAAAAATAAATTAAATAATAAGCCGATATATCCTGGGCAAACATTAAAAATATATTTCTAGTTAATATCTATTGGGTCTATATCATATGACCATTTGACCTTCTTGGCTTCTGGCCAGCCTTCAAATTCTTTTACAAGAAACTTTAAAACTTTATTTAGGTATGTCCTTTTAGAAGTCTGGACATATATGTTATGCCTATAATTACCTTTTGCTTTTGCAATCATAGATGGAATTGGCCCAATGACATATATGTCATTTCTATTGGCTAATTTATTAATAACCTTATCTAAAAAAGCCAAATTGCTCTTTTGTGTTGGCGATGAGCATCTTATTAGGCACATTGCCGCATAGGGAGGAAGATTATTTTTTTTGTTTCTTTCAAGGCATTGAGATGCAAAATTCATATAATTTCCAGTCTTTATTTGACCTAGATTTACATCATCTGGATATCTTGTTTGTATTATCACTTTAGCAAGTTTGTTATTTCTACCCGCTCTTCCTGAAACTTGAATAAGTAATTGTGAAATTTTTTCTAATGCGTTTATTTCAGGGCTTACTAATCCATTATCTGCATTTAGAATAATGCTTAGAGATACTTTAGGAAAGTCATGTCCTTTTGCAAGCATTTGAGTACCAACAAGAATTGCTGATTCTGAAGAATTAATTTCGTTGATAATATCTTCCATCGCTCCAACCTTTTTTGTTGTATCGTGATCAACTCTTATAATTGGTACTTTTTTAAAATTTGTTCTTAAAACCTCTTCGACTTGCTCCGTTCCAGTTCCATGCATTTGAAAATTAGTAGATTTGCATGATGGGCATGATTCATTAACTTTATAAGCTGATTCACATCTATGGCAAATAAGTCTGTTTCTTTCTTGGTGATACACAAGATTAGAATCACAAGATTTACAATCAGCAACCCATCCACATGATTCACATTGAAATATTGGTGCAAACCCTCTCCTGTTGATGAAAATAAGGACTTGCTCTTTCTTATTTAAAGTTTTCTCAATAATGTTTAGAGTTTCGGATGCAATACCACCAATTAGAGAGGTGTCATTAATATCCATTGCAATAAGTTTTGGAGGATTTTTTCCATCTACTCTAGTTAACATATCGATTTTTTTATATTTCTTTTCTTGCACTAATCTTAATGTTTGTAAAGAAGGCGTAGCTGACCCAAGCACAATAGGAATATTTTCTTCTTGGGATCTTTTGATGCCAATATCTCTAGCAGAGAATTTAAATCCTTCTGATTGTCTATAAGATTGATCATGCTCCTCGTCTATTACAATTAATCCTATATTTTTCATAGGCATTAATACTGCAGACCTTGTTCCAATTACTATCTTAATATTTCCAAATCTAGCTTTCAGCCAAACTTTTAGTCGCTGGGCTGGGGTTTGTTTAGAATGATACAGCCCTATCTCACCATTGAATCTAGATATAAATCGATTAAATAATTGTGGAGTTAAATTTATTTCAGGAACTAAAATAAGTGCAGATTTTCCATTCATAATACAATTTTCTACCAGTCTTAAGTAAACCTCAGTTTTTCCGGAGCCAGTAACACCATATAAGAGGGATGGCTGAAAACTATTTAATTTTAAAAGTTGTTTTAAAGCCTTTGATTGATCGGATGTTAGATCAAATCTTTTTTCTTTTTCATTTATGGATATTTGATAAGACTCCTCGACCGCAAGAGGTTCTATTACTTTATTGTTTACTTTTCTGAGTTGATTAGGAATAAAGGTATTAAAAACCTCACCAATAGGGTGATGATAATACTCAGACGACCATAAAATAGTATT
>ERZ802822.409-NODE-409-length-30673-cov-36.381749_pt1 | contig 30673 bp, 29 predicted proteins | sample MGYA00345649_ERZ802822 | MGnify/ENA primary metagenome ERZ802822 (study PRJEB30503, sample SAMEA104212359) | marine metagenome | biome: Westerlies Biome; feature: [SRF] surface water layer (ENVO:00010504) within the epipelagic zone...; material: water...
GCAATGCCCGTAATGGCATTGGTTGCGCCCGGGCCCGACGTTACGAGTACGACGCCAGGCTTTCCGGTCGCTCGCGCATAGCCGTCTGCCGCATGCGTGGCGGCTTGCTCATGGCGGACCAAGATGTGAGGTACTGAATTTGCTTTGAAAATTGCGTCGTAAATGTGCAGTGCCGCGCCACCCGGATAGCCGAAGATGTATTCAACACCCTCGTCTTCGAGTGCGCGCACGATCATGTCGCCGCCTGAAATTTGTTCCACTGTGTCGCTCCCTCCGTGTTTATGCCATACGGTGAGAACGCGGAATGAAATGGCTCCTTGCGTGCGCACCGAGGTATGCCGCACGAACCACTGGCCGGATCGATCCGGACACCTGTCAGAACATCGATCACGAAACCCGTGTTCGGCCGCTCTGCGAGGTAGCGCAGTGTCGAGCCCGAGCGTGCAACGCATATACCTGCGCAACACTGACGGAACCCGCAAACAGCCCCTATGACTATCCCGTCATAAAGGTAGGCCAGAGGATGGGGGTACCCACCAATAACCATTGCCGCTCGCGTGACGGGGCCAAGTGTCTTTATCGACTCCATCGAAGTCAAGCGATGATCGAAAAACGTGATTATTGACGTTCGAGTGCATAGAAAAGTGATGGATTCTGAGGGTATGACTCGCTTTCACCCATCAACGCCACTTCGATGCTATTTCACTTATGCGCTACTCGTGACAACACAACAGGTTGCTGCGGGGGATATCTTTACCTGGCTGTCACCCGATGGGTCAACGGTTTTTAGCGACAGACCACCCATGAATCACGATGCGCAAGATAGTGCAAAACTGACTCAAAAGCGGTCGGCGTATAGTCATCCTGAAGACGATACTGCAGCCTCTGACAAGGAGGCCGTATCGGTTCAGCCTCTGCCTAGCGACTTGAAGGAAAATACGGATAAGCTACATCGCAAGACCGCAATGCCTCCCGCGGACACCCGCTGCCATCAGCTATGACTCAGCTGCCAGGTCATCAAAGCTAGTTCATAAGCCCCGAGTAGCAACAACAGTGACACTACCGAGAGCACAGTAACCACCATCGTCACAGCTACGCCGGCCTGCTTGAAAACCCCACGGTTATAGTCAAGGCCAGTTTTTCTGCAGCAAAGCACTGGGACTGGGTCTCGGCTCATTCAAAGCCTCACCGACTCAGCGAGTTCGCCACCCAGCGACTGCGGACCGGGGGCGTCCAGCAAAATATGCCGTGCAATGCTCACCGACTGATAACGCCCCGCCGCACGAAACTGCAACTGAATTCCAGTCGGCTCATTGATGGTCTGCGGCGAACGCTCACAAAATTTCACGCAGGCGATCGACCAGTCAAAAATCTCAGCGGCCAGCATGATCGATCGCAACCAGCGGGCCTCGGGCTCAGGTGCCAATGTCGTCATCATCAGGGCGGGTGAGTTATCACGGCTCTGCCAAGAGTAATCACGGATGTATACGATGCGACGCTCTAAACGATAGACCGTTTCGTCACCTGAGCATGCGCCTGGACCTACACCTGAAAGAGTGCCTGAAAGAGTGCCTGGAAGAGTGCCTGAATTGCGCCACTGCACCACCGCCCTATCGCTGTGGCATGGCGGTAGCACAAGGTAAAAACCTGGCGCCCGACAATCATCATGGCAGCGCTGTCGGCTTTCGAGTAATAAGGCCACAGTGTCTTTTGGACCTACGTTAGATCTAACGCACGGGACATCAGTCATCTGCACAAGACGAACACCCGGCTCAGACAGGGCCAACGGATAGGTAACTGGGGTCTGGCACACATTGGCATCACCGTAGAAGGAGTCTTGATGAGGTGACGTACCAACCGAGATCTCCGTGGACACCAGATCGACAGCTGCAGCTTGATTAATCCAAGATGCGAGAGCGTCGACGATATAGTAAGCACGCTCAGTCGTCTCAGTAGCGTCCGCGGAGATGAGCGTTGCACGATACAAACCGGCCATAGACGCCGTCAGTGCGCTTATGAGTAACAGCCCAAGTGCTTGTGACAGCATGAGACCGATAAGCGTGAAACCACGTTGACCTCTGAGTCCCGACAGTGCGTCTATCATTCAAAGCCCTCGTCTCACTGACTGCGCATCAGGCTCCGCCGCCCCGCCCTGACCCCACCGGAGCGTGATCGCTGGCGCATTGGTATCTACCTCTGCTCGAGCATGAGGCAACGACATAACCGGTGGTGAGATGCACCAAGCCACTATCCACGGAGAATCCCCACCCCGACAGATGGGACCAATAGGCAAGCTCTCCCCAGATAAGTGCCATCGCGCATCAAAATCAGCAAGCGCCATTTTCGCCTGCCAGCGCTCTCTAGCCTCGACATTGAGTCGGATGATATCGGTCCCAAAAAGTAAAAGTGCCAACATGCTAGTAATAGCCAAGGCTGACCCGACTAGGTAATCAATCATCACGTCAGATCACCCATTGTTCAGTGTTACCCACTGCCCGAGATGGTCGAGGGACAGCGGTTGAAGTACCCGATCTGGAGTGCGCGGCTCGAGCGACAAGCGAAACCCAAGCCCATCACCACTCAGTGCTTGATCTGCCGTAAAGCGCTGTTGCAGGCGCTGCTTCAGCGGCCAACGCGAGCGCAGTTCTACCAGCGATAAATAACGCCCGTGTTTGAGGCGATTTTGCTCTTGCACTGCCGCCCACGCTTGGAGCGCGAGACGCGCGTCAATCATGATGGAACGCGAGGCGTGACTTTGAAAGGATGGGTAGGCGATGGATGCCAAAATCCCAACAATGGCCACGACCACCAACAATTCCAGCAAACTAAACCCTGAGAGATACCTCACGCATTGATGCCCGTGCTCAAAAACAATGCGATTACCGTAAACTGCGTGGCCGACACCACCCACATCTGCAGTGCACTCAGATGACTGTTGGTCTCTTATGATGCACTTGTGACTATCCACATGGCACTGGCCACATGGCACTGGCTACATGGCACTACTTACATGGCACTACCTAAATGGAGCTTGCTACATGGAACTGGGTCCAAGGGAAGTGTTCACCGCGGCGACGGGTGGGCCTGATATAGCCCGTTTACTTGAGGCAGGGCTCAGTGAACACTTTTAGTTGTTGGTGGCTCTGGCCCTCTGTCGATCATGGCCTCGCGGGCGAACTTGAGCGTAGAGCCGTCAAGAGCCGCAAATACCTTGTCACCGGGATTGAACTCGCCCTCTAAAATCGCATGCGCCAGCGGGTTTTCAACCAGCTGCTGAATTGCTCGTTTAAGGGGTCTTGCACCATAGACCGGATCAAACCCAACTCGGGATAACTGCTCAAAGACGGCATCCGATAACTCGAGTTTCAGTTCCCGCTCGGCCAATCGATCAGACAAGGCTCGCAGTTGAATTTCAGCGATTGACCGTATCTCATCGACACCGAGTGCGTGGAAAACCACGGACTCATCGATTCGATTGATAAATTCGGGTCTGAAATGATCGGCCACAGCACCCATTACTTCACCCTTCATAGCATCGTAGTCGTCACCCTCCGTCATGCCTTGGATAATGTCGGAGCCTAGATTGGACGTCATGACAATGACCGTATTACGAAAATCGACCGTCCTGCCTTGACCATCTGTCAGTCGTCCATCATCCATGACCTGCAGAAGAATATTGAACACATCCGAATGTGCCTTTTCGATTTCATCGAGCAAGAGAAGCGAGTACGGCCGGCGTCTGACTGCTTCTGTCAGATACCCGCCTTCCTCATAGCCGACATAGCCGGGGGGCGCTCCGATCAGTCGTGCGACAGAGTGCTTTTCCATAAATTCGGACATATCAATCCGAATCATCGACTGCTCAGAGTCAAAGAGAAATTCCGCCAACGCCTTGCAAAGCTCGGTCTTACCCACACCTGTTGGACCGAGAAAGAGGAAGGATCCGTTTGGCCGCTTTGGATCAGATAGCCCAGCCCTGGAGCGCCTGACCGCGTTTGATACCGCAGTGACGGCCTCATCCTGACCTACCACCCGCTCCTTCAGCGAGTCTTCCATGCGCAGCAATCGACTGCGATCACCCTCGAGCATCTTTGTTATGGGAATACCTGTCCAGCGTGAGACAACCTCGGCAACCTCATCCTCGGTCACCCGCGAACGCAGCAGAGTAGGCTCGGGCATATCTGTCCCCTCGGCGGCCTCAAGTCTCCGCTCAAGCTCGGGAATATCGCCGTATTGAATCTCAGACATCCGTGCCAGATCGCCAGCGCGATAGGCGGCTTCTAGATCTAATTTGGCCTGCTCAATATCACTTTTTATCTGGGCTGAGCCCTGGACTACCGCCTTCTCCGCTGTCCACACCTCTTCAAGATCAGCAAACTCACTCTGAACGACATCAATCTGCTCATCCAGCAAGGCGACCTGTTTTGCCGCAGCCTCAGTCGTGTCTTTCTTGACTGCCTCACGCTCAATTTTGAGCTGGACGAGACGTCGCTCAAGGCGATCCATAGATTCGGGCTTTGAATCAATCTCCATTCGAATCCGACTGGCTGCCTCGTCGATTAGATCGATGGCTTTGTCCGGCAACTGACGGTCGGTAATGTAGCGCTGACTCAATCGCGCCGCGGCAATAATCGCACTGTCAGTAATCGCAACACTGTGGTGGACTTCATAGCGCTCTTTTAGACCACGAAGAATGGCAACCGTGTCTTCTTCACCAGGTTCGTCAACCAACACACGCTGAAAGCGCCGCTCAAGCGCCGCATCTTTCTCAACGTACTGGCGATATTCATTTAGGGTAGTCGCACCAACACAATGCAGTTCGCCGCGAGCCAGCGCGGGCTTGAGCATATTTCCTGCATCCATTGAGCCTTCGGCCTTACCCGCACCCACCATGGTATGAAGCTCATCGATGAACAAAATGACGCGACCATCCTCTTTACCGAGCTCATTGAGCACCGACTTGAGTCGTTCTTCAAAGTCCCCTCGAAACTTTGCACCCGCCAACAGAGCGCCTACATCAAGCGCCAAAATACGCTTCCCTTTCAGCCCTTCTGGCACCTCACTGTTAACAATGCGCTGCGCTAGTCCCTCAATAATGGCCGTCTTACCCACGCCAGGCTCACCGATGAGTACGGGGTTATTTTTCGTGCGACGCTGCAGTACCTGAATGGTTCTGCGAATCTCATCATCACGTCCGATGACCGGGTCGAGCTCACCTGCCGCCGCACGAGCAGTCAGATCAACGGTATATTTATCCAGCGCTTGACGCTGCTCCTCTGCGTCGGCCGAGTTTACGCCGCCGCCACCACGCACCTCATCGATGGCCGTTTTCAATGCTGACTCGGTGAGACCCGCCTGTGCCATCAACGTCGCTAAAGGCGAGCTTTTCTCGGCCATGGCCAATAAAACGACATCACTAGAAATGTAAGCATCACTCCGAACTTGCGCGAGCTTATCGGCACGATTCAGTAGTCGACCTAAGGCTTGCGACCCCTGAACATCACCGGTGTTTTCAGCCAAGGTGGCCAGTCCCGACAGCGCTTTATCAACACCCGACTGAAGCGTCGCGACGTTTGCACCCGCTTTTTGCAATATGGGAGTAATGGCGCCGCCCGACTGATTTAAGAGTGCGCTCAGCAAGTGCGCGGGCTCTATCATCGAATGATCACGCCCAACAGCGAGCGATTGCGCATCACTCAGCGCCTGCTGCAGCGGATTGGTCAATTTATCCATTCGCATCTCTATTCCCTCAAGGCACCCAGATGGGTACTCGTGTGTCTCTGTTAGCAATAGACATGGGTTTTGTGGGGTTATTTTTCAAGCCCCAAGGACTTCAGTATTTTGACGTTTTACTGTGCCCTAGCGCACCAAAATCAGCGTCGCCATGCGTCCGGTCTGACCATCTCGGCGAAAAGAGTAGAAACGCTGCGCATCAGAAAATGTACACAGGTCGCCACCGGAAATATGGCCGGCATCCACACCGCAGGCCAATAGCTGCCGTTGCGCTACGGTCGTCAGATTGAGGTTATATTTGCCCGGCACGTGCGATACCGACTGCACGGCCTCGTCGGCATCACTCAGGGAGAATGCGGCGAGTACGTCATCACCCACCTCAAATGCCAAAGGACCGATAGCCGGACCGAGCCAAGCTACAAGCCGGCCAGGATCCGCAGGTAGCGCGGCAATGGTGCTGCGGATGATCCCCGCCGCCAATCCTCGCCATCCGCCGTGAATAGCCGCCACGCAGCGCCCGGCGCTATCAGCCAACACCAACGGCAAGCAATCCGCTGACATGATCGTGCAGGCATAGCCCGCTCGGTCGGTCCACACGGCGTCCGCCTCGACCCCCGGGTAGTACTCTGTCGGCGCGTGGATAACATGAGTACCGTGCACCTGCTTCAACCACGTGATCTGTGAATCCATCGGTAATTGTCTGGCGAGGCGGGTACGGTTTTCACCAACAGCATGGTCACTGTCGCCGACATGGTCCCCGACATTGAGACCCAAGAACGCACCGCGGCTCACCCCCCCCACTCGGGTCGTACTCAACACCGCCACGCCCGGAATACCGAGATTAGGTCGAATCCAGTCGGCACTAATATCGTCAGCTACCAAAGCGATCCTCAGCGTCCAGCACCTCGAGCAACTCAACTAGATCATCGGGCAACTCAGTCTCAAACTCCAGCCAGTCACCGGTAGCTGGGTGCTCAAACTCAAGTGCCTGCGCATGCAATGCCTGTCGTGGAAACTGTCTCAATGCCGCTATGAGTGAGTCGGAGGCGCCCGCTGGGATGCGTTGCCGCCCCCCGTAGGTAGGATCGCCAATGAGTGGCCACTTACGATGCGCCATATGCACGCGAATCTGATGCGTGCGTCCGGTTTCGAGGTTCACTTGCAGCTGTGTGTAGTGTTTAAAGCGATGCGCGATGCGATAGTGGGTTACGGCCGGCTTGCCGTCCGCAACGACAGCCATCTTCGTCCTCGCCGTGGGATGTCGATCAATCGGGGCATCGATTTTGCCACCACCGGTCAATGCCCCAGTGCACACCGCACAATAGGTGCGCGATACCGTTCTCTCGGACAGCTGAGCCACGAGAGATTTGTGCGCCAAAGAAGAGCGCGCAACGAACATGATGCCAGAGGTCTCCTTGTCAAGTCGGTGCACAATCCCGCCTCGAGGTAGCGCATCAAGCTCGGGCGCATGAGCCAGTAGGGCGTTTACTAATGTTCCGTCGGCATGGCCCGCTGCTGGGTGAACGACAATACCCGCCGGTTTGTTGACAATAATAATGTGCTCATCTTCGAAGATAATATCGAGCGGCATTGTCTGAGGCTGCCAATCAACTACCGGCTCATCATCTACTATTAACCGAAGAAGCGCGCTTGCAGTCGCCTTTTCACGAGGCTTGACCACCCTGTCGTCCACCGTGAGTCTGCCCTCCTTGATCCAGGTCGACAAACGATTTCGGGAATACGTCGGGAACAACTCGGCTGCCACCTGGTCCAACCGCATACCATGGCTGTGAATAGGAACACGCGCCTCCAAAACGTCGGAGCTTGCTGCGTTATCTGACATAAAAAAGACCAAATACGATGAGAGGAGTGAACAAAGTGGCACCGCGAGGTAGACTACAAGATTACGATGCTATCAGATGGAAGCACCTGCAGTGATAAAGCCTGTCTATTTTCGAATTAAACGTTACGCGCTGTTACTTTTGCTCGCAGTTGTGCTGCCCGGATGCTCGCTGTTCGGCGATGACGACGAGCTGCAAATAGACACCAATTCAGGCGAGCAGCAGATGTATCGACAGGCGCAACGCTACATCGATACCAATAACTTCGACTTAGCCATTAGTGCCCTGCAACAACTGGAAAGTCGCTACCCGTTTGGTAAATATGCTGAGCAAGCGCAGCTTGAGTTGATTTACGCCCATCATGGCGCCTTTGAAAATGAAGCGGCTGTCGAGGCCGCCGATCGATTTATCCGCCTCCATCCACAGCACCCCAGTGTCGATTACGCGTTTTACATGAAGGGTGTTGCTGCCTATGACCTGAATAAGGGGTTTTTCGCCAACATCGTTCCGCAAGATGACTCTAAACGTGATGTGTCCGGTGTGCGCGAGGCATTTGCCGAGTTTTCCACACTGCTAACCCGGTACCCGAACAGTCGTTACGCACAGGATGCCCGAGCACGCATGGTGTATATCCGAAATATGCTCGCGCGACATGAGATCCATGTCGCTAATTACTACTTCAAGCGCGGTGCCTACATGGCCGCTCTAAAGCGTGGGCAAAATGTTGTCGAAAACATGCAGGAGACAACAGCGGTAGCAGATGGTCTGGCCGTTATGACTCAAGCCTATCTATTGTTGGAAATGCCTGACCTGGCAGCGGATACCACGCGAGTACTCTGCCTCAACTATCCCGAACACCCCAATCTTGACAGTGACTGCACGTTTAGCGGTGGCTACAACGCAGACGGACTGGAGCGCTCCTGGCTTAATCAGGTGTCATTGGGTCTACTGGATCCTCCGGAGGCGCCTCAGTTCGATTATCGCCCAGGATTTGAATCTTAACTCTTACGCCACGCCCATGAGATCGGATAGCGACGATCACGTCCAAAACCGCGCGTCGTAATTCGCACCCCTACCGGTGCCTGCCGTCGTTTGTATTCATTGAGATCAATCAGTCGAACCACGCGTTCAACATCATTCTGCGAAAACCCCGCTGCAACGATTTGCTCTGGACTTTGATCATCCTCAACGTAACGCTCGATGATCTCATCGAGCTTTTCATAAGGGGGTAAGTTATCTTGATCGGTCTGATCAGGCGCCAATTCAGCAGACGGCGGGCGGTCGATGACGCGCTGAGGGATGCAATAACCCAATGTGTTTCGGTATTGAGCGAGCGCATAGACCAGCATCTTAGGGCAGTCCTTTAACGCATCAAAGCCACCTGCCATATCCCCATACAGTGTGGAGTAACCCACTGCCAGTTCGCTCTTATTTCCGGTGGTCAGTACCAAACGATGCTTTTTATTAGAGATCGACATTAACAGCACGCCGCGACACCGAGCCTGTAAGTTCTCTTCTGTTGTATCGGCTGATAAACCTTCGAATTGGGCACTGAGCCCCGCCATGAACGCCTCGTAAATCGGCTCAATTGAGATGATATCGTACTCAACAGCCATCGCTGCTGCCTGTTCACCCGCATCTTCAATGCTCATATCGGCCGTATATTTAAAGGGCATCATGACTGCATGAACACGCTCTGCGCCCAACGCATCGACCGCAACTGCGAGTGTCACAGCCGAATCGATTCCTCCTGAGAGCCCAAGAACAACACCAGGAAATCCATTTTTCTCTACATAATCCCGAACACCCAGTACCAAGGCCTGCCACACAGCTGCCACGTCTGATAGTGCGGCTGCGGCAATACCCTGCTCTATCTGCAGACCACGGACCGTCCGCTCCAGCGCCATCTCAAAACAGCCTTCAGTAAAATCTGGCGCAACCGTGGCTAACTGCCCGTCCTCATTGACCGCAAATGAGCCGCCATCAAACACTAATTCGTCCTGACCACCCACCTGGTTGACATAGATGATGGGCATTTTTTGCTCTGTCGCTCGATCCGCAAGGACCTGCCATCGCTCCTTATGTTTACCTCGATGAAAAGGACTTGCGTTCAAATTGATAAGGACTTCAGCACCTATCTGCTTTGCCCCAGCGGCCGGCTCTTTATGCCAAATATCTTCACAAATCGTAATGCCGACTTTGACACCAGCCATATCGACAACACAGGGCTCGGTGCCTTCGCTGAAGTAACGCTTTTCATCAAATACCTGGTAGTTAGGCAAACATTGTTTGGCGTATTCAGCAATGACTTGACCACCGTGCAGTACGCCCGCGGCATTGAGAAGCTTACCGTCACGACGGCGTGGATAACCCACCACTACGTAGAGATGCGGCGGTAGATCCCTCGCGAGCACCCCGAGGGCGTCCTCTATCTGACTCTGCAAACTATCGCGCATGAGCAAATCTTCGGGTGGATAGCCAGTCAGAGTGAGTTCTGGGCACACCAGTAACGTGACGCGATCGTCAGTATCCGCATCGCTCGCTGCTTGCAGCACTTTTGCTGTATTGCCTTTGATGTCACCAACAAAGGTATTGAGCTGTCCCATGACAACTTTCATGCGTTTACTCTCCTACCCCCGAGTCGCTTGCTCGATCATCGGTGACTGATATAGTGCGTCTAACTTACGCAAATCTGTGTATAAACGATGTCTCAAGACACGCCCGTGAGCGCCAAGGATAACATCGACCGCGCTCAGGTATTCGCTGTTTACAACGTTTACCGACTGGTCATTGGCTCGGTACTCTTCGCGCTAACACTTTCGGCATCAGAATCACCACTTTTTACAAATGACACGTCGGTGCAACTTCTTGTTTCCGGCATTTTCATCGTAACAAGTCTTATTATTGCGACCTTCGGTACAGCTTCAAAGCTCACGTCAGAGAGTGCCATCTTTGGCGTCATGATGATCGATGTCGTCGCTACGACCCTCATTGCCAACCCAAGCACTGCAGTCGCCAGCGGCTTCACCGCGCTCTATCTCGTTACAGTTGCCGCAGCGAGTATGCTACTGCGTCGTCGACAGCTGTCTACCTTGGTTGCTGCTATTACTGCACTGGCTATTCTCGCCGACTCCCTGTTTCATTCGTTCAGGGGTGAAACTGCATCTGACAATATTTTGTACGCCGGTCTGCTTGGTATTTTGGTATTTCTAGTGTCGTGGCTGGGACAGATTACCTCCGCGACTCTGATACAAGCCCAGCAGCGAGCTCAAGCCGCAACGTCGGAAGCACGCAAACTCAAACTGTTTAATGACCAAATTGTCGAACACATGCAAACGGGAATTTTAATCGTATCGCCCAGTAATAATCTGCGGCCCGTCAATTCCGCCGCACGCGATTTATTATCACTCGACACCGCAAGCGACCGGCCCGCGCATTTTGTCGATCCGCATCTGGCTGCGATCCTCATTGACTGGCGCGAAGATAAAACCTTGATGCCATCGCCCTTTAAACCTGACCGCGGTTACCGGACCCTACTACCGCGATTCTCAGCACTTGATGATGGCCGCGAGGGCGATGCCTTGCTGTTTGTCGATGACTACACGCCTATGACCCAATTCGCGCAATCCCTAAAGCTCAACTCACTGGGTAGACTGACGGGCAGTATTGCGCACGAGATCAGGAATCCACTCGCCGCCGTGAGTAATGCAGTTCAATTACTGGCCGAGAACCACCAAATGAGCGATGGTGACCGGGAACTAGCAGAGATTGTGCTGCGTAATACTAAGCGCATGAATGACACAGTGAACAATGTTCTCGAACTCTCTCGTCGTGTTCCACCAGCGCTCGAATCTATCGATGTGAGCGAATGGCTGAGCGGTGTCCTAAAGGACTTCAAAGAGAGCCATAGCAAGTCGGCCACGCTCTCTATCAAGGGAAAAATCGACGAACCCGTGATCGCCGATAAAAACCAAATGAAACGCGTTTTGGATAACCTCATAGATAATGCGCTGAGGCACAGTGAAGTCTCTACGGGCGATCGTACGGCAGCCCTCGAAATTTCTCGAGGTGCCTTCCCACCGCAATGCTTTATCGACGTGATTGACGATGGCGATGGCGTGCCCGAGTCTTCTCAGCCACGGCTGTTTGAACCCTTCTTCACCACAAGCCCTGAAGGGACCGGGCTAGGCCTCTACTTGTGCAAAGAGCTTTGCGAGAGTAACGGCGTGGACATACACTACCGACGAACCACAGACGGTCGAAGTAGCTTTCGTCTGAGCCTGAGGCTACAGCGAGAGGACGCGCGGTGAATCAAACAGTGTTACTTGTCGATGATGAGCCCGATATTCTTCAGTTGCTGGAGATTGCGCTTGCACGAATGAATCTCAACACCTTGAGCGCCAAGACGCTAAAGGATGCAAAGGCGATCTTGGAAACGTCGGAGCCCGATCTGTGCCTCACTGACATGCGTCTTCCCGATGGCAATGGCCTAGAACTCGTGGAGTATGTTCAGCAACTAGATCGCGAGTTACCTGTCGCTGTCATTACGGCACACGGCAGCGTTGAAGCCGCCATTGATGCATTGAAACTTGGGGCCTTTGATTTTGTTTCAAAACCAGTGGCCTTGGATAAGCTTCGTGAGCTAGTCGGACACGCGCTCAATCTCAAACAAAGTGGCACTAGCGAATCGTCTCGCAATCTTATTGGTTCGTCGCTTGCGACCGAACAGTTGCGAATAAAAATTGCAAAGGTAGCGAGAAGTCAGGCACCCATCCACATTCACGGCGAGTCCGGTGCAGGCAAAGAGGTTGTCGCCCGACTCATCCACAGTTCGGGTGCGCGCCGCGCGGGACCGTTTATCGCTGTGAACTGCGGCGCCATTCCCCCAGAACTGGTAGAGAGCGAGTTGTTCGGACACCTCAAAGGCTCATTTACCGGCGCCATGCATGATAAACGGGGGCTATTCCAGGCAGCTGAAGGGGGCACACTATTACTCGATGAGGTTGCCGACCTGCCGCCGGCGACACAAGTAAAGCTTCTTCGAGTGCTTCAAGAAAAGGCTGTCAGGCCCGTCGGTAGCGAAAGCGAGGTATCTATCGATGTCCGTCTCATTAGCGCCACCCATAAAAGCCTGAGTCAAGAAGTGAGAGCCGGTCGTTTTCGGGACGACTTATTTTATCGTATCAATGTGATCGATATTTATGTTCCCCCACTGCGCGAGCGCCGTGAGGACATTCCCGAGCTAGCGCAACACGTCCTGCAAAAGGTAGCTGAAGACAACGACGAGGAATCAAAAACCCTCGCAACAGATGCAATGGAGGTGCTGTGTAGCGCGGACTATCCGGGCAATGTGCGTCAGCTGGAAAATATTCTCGCGCGCGCAGCCGCTATGGCGGACAACATGTGCATAGCGGCGAATGACCTCGACATACCCTCGTCTACAAGTACCGCGCCATCAGACTCCGCAGACACGGATACAGCTGAATCAACAATATCAGTCCGCATCGAATCGACCACCGACCTGTCCTTGGTTGAGGGGGATCTTGAAGGCTACATGGAGTCGATCGAGCGCCATATTCTGCAACAGGCTATGACGCAGTATCGCTGGAACAAAACCGCTGCAGCGAAAGCTCTAGGAGTGAGTTTTAGAAGCCTTCGTTACCGTTTAAAGAAGCTCGGCCTAGACGACTAACACTCTCCCCAACCAAGGCGCGTGACGGGTCGTCCAACCCGATTGAGGACCAATGACAGATTAGTACGACCCGCGCAGATCGACCATGTCATATTCCGATTTGCCAACCCATTTTTATCGAAGCTGACAGACTCGCCAACCCGCCGCGTGCCCTTGCGATTTGTAATCTTGATCGCATCCCAGCGCCAGAGCCTAAGAGGCTGCCAAGTTCCATCGCGTTCAATCCAAGTGCCGACCCCTACTCTGTAATCGCTGACGCATTCTGGCTCGTCTCGCTGATTCAACATCGGATCCAGACCCACCCCTCCGAATGGGCAGATGTGGACAGGTGTGCGCTCGATGAGCGATGTGTGACGGGCCAGTAAGACAGCTGCCTTTAACTGATATATCACCTGCTGCTGATGCGCACGCTCGAGCAAAGTTGAGAACGTTGGACTAGCTAGGCTAGTCAAAATCGTAACCAGGACGAGCACAATTAAGCACTCAATTAGGGTAAATCCATGATGCTCTCCCGCGCGCATAATGCACCGTAGACGAGGTTCAGTGGAACGTTAAGACCCTATTGCTGTCGCTGATGCCCGATGACTAACTTTGCTTGAAACTACAGGCCATTAAGACCGAACGCAGAGTCCTCTAGTCAATATCTACGCTGGGAATACGCAGTTCCTTTGGTAAGGAAAAGCTAATGTTTTCAGGCCTGCCGTCGAGCGACTCAACGTCGGTGTGTCCCTGACTCTCAAGCCAAGATATGACGTCCTGAACCAAATGCTCGGGAGCCGAGGCTCCCGCGGTTACGCCAACCGTATCACTCTCACCCATCCAAGCCGGATCGATCATGTCTGCCGAGTCGATGAGATAGGCGCTGGATCCGCACCGCTCAGCCAACTCCTTTAGTCGATTAGAGTTAGAGCTATTTGGCGAACCAACAACAAGCACCACACTGGCTCGCTCTGCCAATGCGCGGACCGCATCCTGGCGATTCTGTGTGGCATAACAGATATCGTCTTTTCGAGGCCCTTGAATGTTTGGAAATCGTGATCGAAGCGCTTCAATCACCTTCGCGGTATCGTCCACCGATAGCGTCGTTTGGGTCACAAAGGCGAGGTTATCTGGATCACGCACGTCTAATGCCGCGACTTGTTCCTCGTCCTCAATTAAGTACATTTTTCCACCGCGTGAGGTGTCGTACTGACCCATTGTTCCCTCGACCTCGGGGTGTCCCTCGTGGCCAATCAGGATGCATTCTCGACCAGCTCGACTAAAGGCTGTGACTTCAACATGCACTTTAGTCACCAAAGGGCAGGTTGCATCAAACACCTGCAAACCTCGATTTGCGGCCTCGTCCTGCACAGCTTTAGAGACACCGTGCGCGCTGAATATAACGATGGCGTCATCGGGTACTTCGTGTAGTTCCTCGACAAAGACGGCACCACGATGTCTCAGATCGTCGACAACCGTTTTGTTGTGAACGACCTCGTGACGAACATACACAGGTTGCCCGAAGACCTCTAAAGCACGGTTAACGATGTCGATCGCGCGATCAACACCGGCACAAAAACCGCGCGGATTGGCAAGCATCACTGTCATCAGTGAACCTCCGCTGGTTCCACGCGGTCGATTTTCACCTCAAACGTAAGGCTGCGTCCCGCGAGTGGGTGATTGAAGTTAACACGGACTGACTCCTCGTCGAAAGAGTCAACCACACCCGGTACCTCGCCACCTGCGGCGTCGGCAAATGAAAACACCATACCGACCTCTAGCGTCGAGTCATCACTGAACGTATGGCGTGGCATATCTTGAAAGTTTGCTTCCTGAGGCTCACCAAACCCATCCTCAGGCGCAATTGAAAAATTGGCTTCATCACCTGCTTTCAACCCCATAAGACAGGACTCAAAACCGGGTAATAATGATCCGTCGCCCATGACGAAACTCACTGGGTCACGATCAAAGTTACTATCGACAACCTGGCCGTTTTCCAACGTTATCGAGAAATTAAGACTGACCTTGGTGTTAGCGGAAATACTCAACTCGTTACTCATACATTTTTACTCGATTCACCCAAGACACTGTCCCACAGCAAGAGCACGGCGCCCAAACAGATGGCGGAGTCAGCAATATTAAAGGCCGGCCAATACCACTCCTGGTAGTGCCAAGAAATAAAATCAACGACATAACCTAGTGTCACTCGATCGATTAGGTTGCCCAAACCACCACCCAAAATGAGTCCGAGCGATAGTCCCAGAATACGCTGCCTCGGCTCCAGTCGTGTCAGCCAAACAGCGACCACGACACTCACGACGCCCGCAACCGCCGCCAGAAACCAACGCTGCCAACCGCCCGCGCTCGCCAAAAAACTGAAGGCCGCACCCGTATTGTGCGCCAACATAAGATCAAACCAGGCAGTAATTTCAACAGGTACGCGATAGGTCAGCTGCGTGCTCGCTAACATTTTCGTGTACTGGTCCAAGCCAACCACGATGATGGCCAACAAAAAGCCAATCCAGGGATTTCTGAGGATGCGAGTTAGCGGTGACACGACAGTGCCACCCGTAGCGCTAGGCATAATGCCTCACCTCACCCTCGCCCGCGACGTTAGTGACGCAGCGCACGCACAATGTCGGATGCTCAGCAATCTCGCCGATATCTTCCCGACGATGCCAGCATCGCTCGCACTTCTCGGCCTCACTGGCGCTGACGACCACCTTCAAGCCCTCAATATCACCCTCGCTTGCACTTGACGGCGCATCTGCTAAGTCAGCCAATTCAGCGCTCGATGTGATGAGCACAAAACGCAATTCATCGTCCAACTTGGCCAATGTGACCTTCAGTTGCTCAGAGGCGTAGAGCGTCACCTTAGCATCGAGCGACCCTCGAATATGACCCTCCGCGCGCTCCGACTCCATCACCTTATTCACATCTTGACGCACGGCCAGACAGGTTGACCAGAAATCATCCTCCATCTCATCCGAGTCATTGAGTACCGACAGTTCGTACCACTGACTCAAGAATACCGATGGCGCGCGATCGCCCGGTAGATTTTCCCAGATCTCTTCTGCGGTATAGCTCAGAATAGGCGCAATCCATCGACTCAAGGCCTCCGCCAGGTGATATAGCGCGGTCTGGCAGGAGCGACGGGCTAGGGAGTTGCTCTGCGTGGTGTACTGTCGATCCTTAATCACGTCGAGATAGAAGCCGCCGAGTTCGCCGCTGCAAAAGTTGTGCACCTTGTGATACACCTGATGGAACTGATAGGTGTCGTAAGCTTCACGAAGTTCAGATTGCAGCGCGTGAGCCCTGGACACAATCCAACTATCGAGTGGTAGCAGCGCGGCGCTGTCGACCGCGTCGCGAGTTGGCTCGAATCCCGCGAGGTTAGCGAGTAAAAACCGCGCCGTATTGCGAATACGACGATAGGTATCGGACGTTCGCTTGAAAATCTCATCGCTTGCAGCGATTTCATTACGGTAGTCCGCCGATGACACCCACAAGCGCAGGATATCGGCGCCCAGGTCGTTCATAGCCTTCTTGGCGGGGATGATATTGCCGATCGACTTCGACATCTTTCGACCTTCACCGTCGACTGTGAAGCCGTGCGTTAAAACCTGACGATAGGGCGACTCATTGAACGCACCGATACCGGTCAGCAGAGACGACTGAAACCAACCACGATGCTGATCCGATCCTTCTAGGTATAAATCGGCGGGCGCAGATAAGCCCTCGCGTTGTCTGAGTACGCAGGCATGCGTGACCCCCGAATCAAACCAGACATCGAGTGTGTCTGTGACCTTGTCGTATTGATCCGCCTCGTCTCCCAAAAGCTCCGCCGCTTCGAGATCAAACCACGCGTCGATGCCCGAGACTTCGATTCGCTGCGCTACGTCTTCAATTAACTCCACCGTATTAGGATGTAGCGACCCATCTACCTTATTCACAAACAGCGTAATGGGCACACCCCAAGTACGCTGACGGGAGATACACCAGTCTGGGCGACTCTCCAACATGGCGTCGATTCGAGCGCGCCCCCAATCTGGCACCCAATTGACACTGTCTACGGCAGCTTTTGCGTCGCTCAGTAGACCCTGCTGTTGCATCGATACAAACCACTGAGGCGTCGCTCGGAAAATGATCGGGGTCTTATGTCGCCAGCAGTGCGGATAGGAGTGATTGAAAGGTTTGTGACACAACAGAGCATCACGTGACGCAAGCTCGGCAATGATGTCATCGTTGGCTTTGAAGATATGCTTACCTTCAAAAACGGGAGTACCGGGCAAATAGACTCCGTTGCCACCTACCGGGTTATACACCTCAAGATCGTACGATTTTCCAATCTGGAAGTCCTCCAGACCATGCGCCGGTGCCGTATGGACGCAACCGGTACCCGCATCTGTCGTGACGTGATCTCCCAGCATCAGCGGCACGGGCGTTGCTGAAAAGGGTGGAGTAACGGTTACTCGATCGAGAGCAGTACCCTTAACACGCGCCAAAATAACGGTGGACGCCTCACCGAAGCGGTCGGCACAAGCGTCGGCCAAAGCCTCTGCAACGAGCACTGCGCGAGCACCTACTTTCACTAAGACATAATCGAGATCTGCGGCAATACTCACGCCGCGATTTGCCGCTAAGGTCCATGGAGTGGTAGTCCAAATCGCAACCGATATCAGTCCGACGTCGCTGACCTCGAAAAGACGTTGAGCCTCATCCTGATCGGCAAATGGAAATGCAACATCGACAGCAGACGACACCTTGTCTTGGTACTCGACTTCAGCCTCAGCAAGCGCTGATCCGCAGTCAAGACACCAGTGGACCGGCTTGAAGCCCTGCTGCAGGTGACCATTGTCGACAATCTTGCCGAGCGTTCGAACAATATTGGCCTCGAAGGAAAAATTCATAGTGAGGTAGGGGTCTTGCCAGTCCCCAAGCACGCCCATGCGTTTAAAATCATCGCGCTGATTACTGACCTGTTTAGCAGCGTACTCGCGGCACTTTTGGCGGAACTCACTCGCCGTAATTTTTTGACCCGGTTTGCCAACCTTTTTCTCTACGTTCAGCTCAATGGGTAGCCCATGGCAATCCCAGCCCGGTACGTAAGGCGCATCAAAGCCCGATAGCGTCTTCGATTTTACAATGATGTCCTTGAGGATCTTGTTAACCGCGTGCCCCACGTGAAGTTCGCCGTTCGCGTAGGGCGGGCCATCGTGGAGGATGAATGTCGGCTTGCCTTTACCAGCCTCGCGCATCTGTTGATACAGACCCATATCGTCCCATTGTTTCAAACGCTGAGGTTCACGCTGGGTCAGGTTGGCCTTCATGGGAAACCCTGTCTCAGGAAGGTTTAAGGTATTTTTGTAGTCGCTCATGATACGTCTGAGTTCTCAGGTTATTGGGCTGGGTGGGCCGTATGCCAGGCTTGCGCAGCCGCTTGGTCTAACGCAATCGCGGCTTTTAGATCATCCAGCGAATCAAACTTTTTCTCGTTGCGGAGTTTCGTCATGAACTCCACCTCGAGACGCTCGCCGTAGATGTCGCGAGCAAAATCGAATAAGTGCACTTCGAGATTTGCCAAAGTGCCATCATTTACCGTTGGACGCACACCCACATTGGCTACAGCCGGGGCGTTTTTAAGTCCTGCACCCGTTACGCGAACCGCGTAAACGCCGTGCAGAGGCGACTTTACACGCTTCAACGCAATATTGGCGGTTGGCGAACCAATTTCACGGCCCAACTGCTTACCTTTGAGGACTTTTCCCGAAAGTTTAAAGGGACCACCCAGCAGATCCGCAGCTTGCTCGAAGTCCGCCTCCGCCAGCACCGATCGAATGCGCGTGCTACTCACACGCTCGCCGTTCATGGCAAATGTCGACGTGGGCACAACTTCATAATTAAGTTCGCTGGCTAGCGATTGGGTGAAATTGAGATCGCCCGCACGCGCTTTACCGAACCGAAAATCATCGCCAAAGGCGATATAACGCGCGCTCAGACCCAGCACAAAAATCTGCTCCACAAAGTCACGTGGTGACATTGCTCTGAGCTCATCGTTAAATCGAAGGCAGAGTAGATTATCGACACCCAATGAATCTAAGGCTCTGAATTTCTCTCGGAATGTCATCAGTCGCGGTGGGGCTTTGTCTGGAAAAAAAAACTCGCCCGGTAGCGGCTCGAAGGTAATCACAGTTGTCGACAAACCTCGAGCATCTGCCTCGCGTCGCAAATGTTGCAACACCTCACGATGCCCGCGATGCACACCGTCAAAGGCACCAATGGTCACAGCGCTGTCAGTCGGAGTAAATCCGGTTAGGTTGTGCCGCCCTCGAATGAGTCTCATGGTGCCTTTGCGCGCTCAAATAATGGCCTGAAGTATACAGAAGCGCGGCCTGACAATCGCCTGTTCTTGTCTCTTCGTTGCTGTGCAAACGCCATCACGGGGCCGCCCATTTTGTTTAACAGTCCATCGTCCACTAGCTGGACCGTGGTCCTTTGATCTCAGCGACCCTAAGCCCTAGCAGGGCGAGCACGCCCGCAAAGCTAACCGCGCCCGCTGTAACAATCATCAGTAATCGTGTTACACGCCAGCTCATATCTGCAGCAAACCAGTCTCTGAGGTCGGGTACAGAAACGTAAATGACACCTGCCATAACGGTCACTGCGACCAACAATCTCACCATATATCGAATGTCAAAAACGCCGGTCAATGGGATACCGCCGCGTCGCAAGCCCCTGTAAAGCAGCGCTGCATTAATCCAAGCAGAGGCGCTCGTCGCGAGGGCCAGTCCCACGTGGCCCATGTCGAAGTACCACATGAGGGGGAAGACAAACAGCACGTTTAACACCATGTTGCTGACCATTGCGACAATACCGATCTTCACGGGTGTCTTCATGTCCTGCCGGGCGTAATAACCCGGCGCCAGCACTTTGATGAGCATGAACGCGCCCAAACCGAGCGTATACGCGCGAAGACTCGCAGCCGCCATCGTCACATCGTTGGTGGTAAAAGCGCCATACTGAAACAGCGCGGTCAAAATTGGCTCGGCAAGCAACCACAGAGCAACAGTCGCGGGAACGGCAATCAGGAGGACGTTGCGGACAGCCCAAGTGAGTGTTTGGGAAAATTCATCGGCCGCTGCACGCGTATTCAGTGCAGACAACGCAGGGAGAATCACCGTTGCGATGGCAATAGCGAAAACGCCCAGCGGCAGTTCTGTGAGGCGGTCCGAGTAATACAACCACGCCACACTGCCGTTGGGCAGCAAACTGGCCAACACTGTGTCAAACAGGAGATTTATTTGACTCACCGACACACCAAACAGGGCCGGCACCATGAGCATCAGTATTTTTCTAACACCCGCATCTTGCGTGTCCCACACCGGTTTTGGCGTGAGCTTAAGCGCATGCAGTGAGGGCAACTGGAACAGTAATTGCAGGACGCCAGCCAGCATGACACCCATAGCGAGACCCAGAGCGGGCTCCGGCATCGTGGGCGCCCAAAAGACTGCCGCAGCTATCAGCGATAAATTGAGTAAAACCGGCGTGTAGGCGGGAACAGCGAATCGACCATAGGTATTTAAAATAGCGCCGCAGAACCCGGTCAAACTAATGAAAAATAGGTAGGGGAATGTCCACACGATGAGATCAGCCGTTAAGGCGAGTTTTGCCACATCACGGCTAAATCCGGGGGCAAATATCAAGGCTACCCAGGGCGCCATGACCATGGCTAGAGCCGTCAATACAAAAAGGGAGCCTCCTAGAACACCCGCCACACGATTGACCAGCGCTTTAACGGCATCATGGCTACCCTGCTCACGCGTCTCGGTAAGGACCGGGACAAATGCCTGAGCGAACGCGCCCTCCGCAAAGAGACGCCGTAAGAAATTGGGGATCTTAAAGGCAACGAAAAATGCGTCCGCATTAGGTGCAGCACCAAGCAAGTTTGCAAGTACCACGTCACGAACCAAGCCGAGAACGCGAGACAACATTGTCCCCATGCTCACAACAAAACTGGAGCCTAAAAGCCCGCCTCTTTTGCCTGCTGCCGCCTTGGATTGAGCCGCCGGCTCGCCGCGAATCTCATCGGAGCTTTGGTCGTCTAACTCCGTCACCAGGCGAGCCAGTCAGACCTTAGACGATCGCCATGTCTTGCCAACCAATGTAGCGCGATGATGGTCAGTCCATTGTTAATCTTGCCTGCATCGAGCAAGGCAATTGCCTCTGTCCGCGGGACCGAGTGCACTAGAATATCCTCGTGTTCCGTCGCAACACCCTTGACTTCGCCCACGGCCGCAGACACGACTCGCCCAATAAATAAGCGAATTTGCTCGGAACACGCGCCCGGACTTGGGTAATAGGAAACAATGGGGAGCAAGGCGTCCATGACGCACCCCGCTTCTTCGAACGCTTCCCGATGGGCTACCACGTCATCCGTCTCGCCGGTCTCTACAACACCCGCCACAGCTTCAAGCATCCATGGTGAGTCGTTATGCCTGATGGCGCCGGGTCGGAACTGCTCGATCAAGATAACGCTGTCGCTTTCTATATCCCAGGGCAGTACCGCAACCGCGTCACCTCGCTCAAAGAGCTCTCGTCGAATACTGTCCGTCCACGCACCGTCAAATTGACGATGCCTCAGGGTCAGCGCGTCCATCCGAAAATAACCTTTAAAAACCGTTTCTCGGTGAGTTATCTCGACATCTGTTGCGCCGTAGGTCAGCGCAAGATCAGTCAAAACCTGCGCTCCGTACTCCAGTTCACTGGTCGGGCATAGTCATCGACCTGATCCGCCACATCGAGAATCAATGCAAAAAGAGCCATTCGCACCAGCACACCGTTGTCCGACTGGCGAAAAATCGCCAAATTGGGATCGTTGTTTAGATCTTCATCGAGCTCTTGTGCGCCCTCGCGAGAGTCTCGCGGTAAGGGGTGCATGATCACAGTGTTGGGCTCACACAGCGCGGTGTAAATGCTCTGATTGAGCCGGAAGCGACCTCGATAAAGATCTGCGTCAGCCTGAGACTCGAACCGCTCTTCCTGAATTCGCGTTGAGTACACAATATCCACGTTGGCAATACCGACCTCTAGCTGCTCTGTCTCAGTGACTTCAATACCACTTCTGCGCATTTCCTCAACCAGCTCACCGGGCATCTTCAATTCAGCGGGCGATACTAAACTGACGCAAACATCGGTAAATCGTGTCAAGAGGCGCGATAGGGAATGCACCGTTCGACCAAAACGCAGGTCACCCACCATGGCAATGCGCAAACCATCAAGACCTCGCTGCCGTTGCGCCAGTTCGCTTCGAATGGTGAACAAATCAAGCAGGGCTTGACTGGGATGCTCATTGGCGCCGTCGCCACCATTGATTACCGGCACACGACTGGCCGCAGCAAATTCGCTTACTGAGCCCGAGGTTGGATGACGCATCACAATGACATCGGAATAACCACTCAAGACGCGCGCGGTGTCGTAAAGCGACTCCCCTTTCGCAATAGCGGTACTCTCAAACCCCGTTGTCTCTCGAACATGGCCACCCAAAAGGTTGAACGCGCTACCGAAGCTGATGCGTGTGCGGGTGGAGGGCTCAAAGAACATCGAACCCAAAATGGCGCCATCAAGCACCGTCGTCTTGCGCTCTCGCCGCGCATAGGGGCGCATGCGGTCGGCCACCTCAAAAACGCGATCAACATCGGCACGCTCGAATTGATTGATCCCCAAGATGTGATGACCGGCAAATTTCACAGCGCTTCTATCTCCTTGCGCATAGGGCTGCGCGCTTGGGACCTTAGTCTAAACCGAAGCGGCGCTTAGACCTAAAACTTTGGCATTTTCTGCTACCCAACGCGCCAAATCGGCCAATGCGGACTGTTGTTTGTCAGTCAATTCATCGCTTGCCTGCTCATCGGCTAGCGCCGCATTGAACTGACTGATCGTAAGATGATCACCCTGCAACCACTGCTCTTTGCAGAAATCGCGCCATAACGCTTGCTCTCGCTCGGTCAAAAGATCAGGCCAGTTACGTGCGCGATAACGAAAGAGCAACTCCGGTAAACGCGGATCAGTAAAAACAAAAGACCGATCGCGCAGTTCTGCGGGGGAGCTGCTTTGCACCTCTTGCACCAAGCTGCGATCCGAATTCGGCACAAAGGCGCCGTAAAGCGCTGTATCTGGATTCGAATCTATAACAGGCGTGCGTCCCCGATAGACGGTCTGAAGATGTTCGGTAAATGCCGAACCCTGATTCTTCTTTGTGTCTCGCAACAGGCGCAGGTTCTGTCTTAGTTGCTCTCCACCAAGCCCAAGTCGCGCAGCTATTGCAGGTGTGATGTGACTCATTGGCAGCAAGACAGGCGCCTTATTGACCTTAATCGTCATTAGGCTAGGTCGGTCATCGGGCGAGACGAGGTCAGTCGATTTAGCGAATAGGCGGGCCTTAATCTCCTCAGATGTCATGCTTAAGAAGCGCGGCTCGCGAGATAGATCAGCACAAATGACATCTGATTTTAGCTCTGGATGAGGGGCTAGTGGGACGATTACACCGAGACAGGCGCGCTCGGTTCCGAGGAGACCCGATACATGAACCAACGGCGTCATCGCATGGGTATCAATCATGGCCTCGATACGTGCCCTAAATCGCAGTGATAGCAGCTCATCAAACAATTCGGTGTCGGCATCGCGCAAGGCTCTTGCTAGCGCCAGCGTTGCCGTAACGTCGGACATAGCGTCGTGTGCGGCGCCATGCTCGAGCCCATTGGCGGCTGTTAGTGCCTCAAGCTTAAAACTAGGCGCACCGTCCGGACGACGCGGCCACGTCAAGCTATCGGGACGCAGCGCGAAGAAACAGCGAACCACATCGATCAAATCCCACCGGCTGTTGCCTCGACTGTATTCACGCGCGTACGGGTCGTAAAAGTTTCGCCAAAGTGTAAATCGCGTCACCTCATCGTCGAATCGCAGTGAGTTATAACCCACACCGCAGGTGCCAGGCTTGGCTAATTCATCGTGAATACGCGAGATGAAGCCCTGCTCTGTCAGTCCCTTCTCAATGGCTTCAAAGGGAGACATCCCTGTTACACGAATCGCGGTCGGATGAGGTAGCACATCCAGCGCAGGCTTAGCATACAGGGTCAGCGGTTCGTCGATAATCTGAAGGTCGGTGGTTGTGCGCACACCCGCGAACTGCCAAGGCCTGTCATGTGCAGGGGAAGCCCCGGAGGTCTCATAGTCGTGCCAGTAGAGCGTCTCTACGGGCACAATAGGCGCCTTAACGCGACGACCGTGACACCGCCAGTGTCAAAACAGCTCAATGGCCTGCTCTTCGATGGCAGCCTGCCAGGTCTTGGGTCCAGTGATATGCACTGATGTGCCCTGCGCATCGACCGCCACACTGACAGGCATGTCTTTTACGGTAAAGGCGTAGATAGCCTCCATGCCCAGATCATCAAACGCCACCACCTCGGCATGGGTAATGGCCTTAGACACCAAATAGGCAGCACCGCCGACCGCCATGAGATAAACAGCCTGATGCTTACGTATGGCGTCAATCGCCACCGGGCCACGCTCAGCTTTGCCTATCATGCCCAGCAAGCCCGTATGCTCCAGAATATTATCGGTGAATTTATCCATCCGCGTAGACGTGGTCGGGCCGGCAGGACCAACCACTTCATCGCGCACGGGATCAACAGGGCCCACGTAGTAGATGAACTTGCCCTGCAAATCCACCGGAAGGTCCTCGCCATTTGCGATCATCTGAGTCATCCGCTTATGCGCTGCGTCACGACCTGTGTACATGGTGCCAGACAGCAATAGTGTATCGCCGGGCTGCCAGCTCAAAGTTTCAGTGCGGGTTACCGTGTCCAAATCAACACGTCTGACGGAATCACCGGGCTCCCAGGTAATATCAGGCCACACATCGAGGCTGGGCGCCTGCTGAAACACGGGACCGCTGCCGGTTAACTCAAAGTGGGCATGCCGAGTTGCCGCACAGTTAGGAATCATAGCCACTGGCAGCGATGCTGCATGCGTCGGGTAATCCATGATCTTAACATCGAGGACCGTCGTCAGACCGCCCAAGCCCTGTGCGCCAATCCCCAGCTTATTCACCGCATCCATAATCTCGAGGCGCAACTCCTCCGCACGGTTTTCCGGTCCACGGTCGCGCAATTCATGGATGTCTACCGGGTCCATAAGCGACTCTTTCGCCATGACCATCGCCTTTTCTGCGGTACCGCCAATGCCAATCCCGAGCATTCCAGGCGGGCACCAACCCGCACCCATAGTCGGTACCGTCTTAACAACCCAATCTACAATGCTGTCGGAGGGGTTGAGCATGACCATCTTGGACTTGTTCTCAGAACCTCCGCCCTTTGCTGCGACACGAAAATCGACCGTATCTCCGGCGACCATACGTGTGTGAATGACCGCTGGCGTATTGTCCTTAGTGTTCCTGCGCGCGCCAGCCGGATCGTCAAGAATCGAAGCGCGAAGCTTGTTATCGGGATGTAAATAAGCCCGTCGCACGCCCTCGTTGATCAAGTCATCTAAGGGCTGCGATGTATCCCAACGAACATTCATGCCGATGTTGACGAAAACAGTGACGATGCCCGTATCTTGGCAGATAGGCCGCTTACCCATGGCACACATACGACTGTTTATGAGAATTTGCGCTAGGGCATCCTTAGCGGCCTCACTTTGCTCCATTTCGTAGGCGCGATTGACCGCTTGGACAAAATCAGCTGGGTGATAGTAAGAAATAAATTGCAAGGCATCGGCTACGCTATCGATCACATCGCGGTCGTTAATCACTGTCATGAGACACCTTTTGCTGTTTTGCCCATTTATTGAACGCCAGATTGCGCCGGAGTAACGGTCGGCATAGATGCTGCCGCCTCTACCCGTGCAGATAACTGGCGAATATCGGCGCGCAACTGGCTAACGTTTGCATTGACTTGTTTCCTAAAGCCATTGATGGATTCCACCCACTCCTCATTAGCCGTTACGCGGTTACCTATCGACGCCCGCTCAAGATTGGCGCGATTAACATCGTCGGCAAGTCGTTCAACGTCATTCTGAATTTGACGAGCGGATCCCGCTAAACGCTCGATATCTGCCGACAGGGCTTGTAGCTCAGTCAGATCTGCTGTGAGGGCGTCGAGTGTTTTCTTCTGCCGAAACCCGTTTTCCTTAAGGGTTTTCAGTGTGGCGTCCGTCGTCTTATCCGCCTTTTCAAGATCTGACAATGCGCGGTTCGATGTTTTGCGGGCATCCCACAACTTGCGAACCTCGCTATCTAATAAATTTAATTGAGCACCCATGGCCGCGGCAGACTTGGTCACAGTCTCGTCAGTATCAGTGAGCAGGTTCTCAAGGCTTTGCACTTGCTTACCCGTTCTGGACTGATCTGCAGTCAACTCAGATATAAGCTGATAGCTATACCACGCGTACGCAGACAGAGCGCAGACAGCGATAAAAGAGAGTATCACCAGCACTTGGCTGGCCCCACCCTTACCCGAGCCATCGCGACCTCTGCCCGGTATAGCATTGCGTGGTGCGCTATCGACCGCTTCGTCGCGCCGTGCGGCAAATGATGGAATTTCGGTTAGCTCGTCTCGGGCCATTTCAATCTCCCCCCTAGAGTCCGTCAGTATACCGCGACCGAGCGGTCTTAGTGGCGATTAATCAAGCACAAAAAAGGCGGCCAGAGCCGCCTTTTCCATGCACTCAACTCACATGTAAATCACACGAAGTTCAGGAGCGCCCATGTAACGACAGTGAGAAGCAGAGACATATGAATAACCCCTTTCACAGTAGTCATTGGACCTTGCTTACCCACGATCGCATTGATTTCTAACAGAACAATCAAGCCCATTGCGATATAAAGGCCTGTGGCTGAGCCTGCCAATGGCAAGTGCTTAGAGGCCAACATGCCCAGCAACATAGGACCTGAAAGCAGTGTATTTGTTCTGCTCGCCAAACCCGCTTTTGCAGCATTCGATGGGCCGTCACCTTCCTTCATACCAAGCACAACTTGCTGTGCCGGCCAGATGATCAACCAGACGTTCAGGAACATGAACGTGCCCGCCAAGGCGCCAACCCAAATAGCCGGCATCGTTGCACCGAAGGCACCCACTTTGTGCAGAAGATAAGCACCAGAGATGAACGTGAGCATTGCACCCCAACGGAACCACCAAAGTGCGCGCGGTGCCAACTTGGCCATGGCGTCCTTCTTGGCATCTGCTTCAGCTTCTTTGAAGTACTCTGTTTGCACAAAGTTGAAGTAGTACAACATGCCGATCCAAGTGATGCCTGCGATAACGTGGATGTAACGGAAGATGAATTCGACTAAGTATTCCATTTATTGTTTCCTCTTTTGTCTACCGGCGTCGTCTACGCCCTGCCCGGCAGGCAGTATAGCCCCACAGAGCAAAAAAAGAACCCAATGACGTCGTATTAAGCACCACCTAATCACTCAATTATCAGGGTCGCACGCGGACAAGTACGATATCGGACCCTTCAGGTCGGATCAGGTCGGGTCGGGTCGGGTCAGGTCAGGTCAGGTCAGGTCAGGTCAGTGTAAAATCCCAAGCACGCTAAAGACACGTAAGGCTCCCTGTCCGTTGAGACATCAACAATGTCGTTCCCACTAGAAACCCTTGACTCGTGAATTCCTTACTAACTCGTTTCTGTATCGACCGGTGTTTGACGTCTAATGGCAAATGATCCCTCGCAACACGCGCGTCTTTATCAACAGCGAATTCGCTCTTTGTGCATGACAGATCTGATCGACAAAAAAAACCCGGCACATGGCCGGGTTCTCACTTCAATTGTGCAGGCGATTTACATCATACCGCCCATTCCACCCATGCCGCCCATATCCGGCATAGCAGGTGCACTGTCTTCTTTTGGTGACTCAGCAATCATCACTTCGGTTGTGATCATCAGGCCAGCAACAGAACCTGCGGCTTGGAGCGCAGTACGAGTCACTTTCGCGGGATCAAGAATACCCATGGCGATCATGTCACCGTATTCTCCCGTCGCCGCGTTGTAACCGAAGTTACCCTCGCCCTGACGCACTTTATCCAGAACAACTGACGACTCGTCACCTGCGTTGTCAACGATCTGACGCAATGGACCTTCCATGGCGCGAAGTGCAGCTGCGATGCCCGTGTTCTGGTCTTCGTTGTCACCTGTCAGCCCTTGAACAGACGAAATGGCACGAATCAGTGCAACACCACCACCTGCAACAACACCTTCCTCGACCGCCGCTCGTGTGGCATGAAGCGCGTCTTCAACACGTGCTTTCTTCTCTTTCATCTCGATTTCAGTCGCAGCACCAACTTTGATAACGGCAACACCACCGGCAAGCTTTGCAACACGCTCTTGGAGTTTCTCGCGATCGTAGTCGGATGACGTATTCTCGATTTGAACGCGAACCTCGCTGACGCGACCTTGAATCGCCGCAGCATCGCCCGACCCGTCAACAATAATCGTGTTGTCCTTGTCCATGGTGATGCGCTTCGCGTTACCGAGGTGCTCAAGACTGGTATTTTCCAGATCAAGACCGACTTCTTCCGAAATCACAGTACCGCCAGTGAGGATGGCGATATCCTGAAGCATGGCTTTGCGACGATCTCCAAAACCGGGCGCCTTACATGCAGCTACTTTAACGATGCCACGCATGTTGTTAACGACCAATGTTGCGAGCGCCTCGCCTTCGACATCTTCAGCGATGATAACGAGAGGACGCGATGCCTTCGCAACCTGCTCAAGAACAGGGAGAAGCTCCCGAATGTTGGAGATCTTCTTGTCCACCAACAATACGAAGGGATCTTCCACTTCGGCAGACATGTTGTCCTGATTGTTGATGAAGTAAGGCGAGAGGTAGCCTCTGTCAAACTGCATGCCTTCAACGACGTCCAGTTCGTTTTCGAGGCCTGAGCCCTCTTCGACGGTAATCACGCCCTCTTTACCGACCTTTTCCATTGCTTCAGCAATGATTTCGCCGACAGCGGTGTCGCTATTTGCCGAAATAGTACCGACCTGGGCAATAGCCTTGTTGTCTTCGCACGGAGACGCCATGCCGGAAACAGCTTCAACTGCAGCTGCTACAGCCTTATCAATCCCGCGCTTGAGGTCCATTGGGTTCATGCCCGCAGCGACGGCCTTGAGGCCTTCGTTCACAATTGACTGCGCCAGAACAGTGGCTGTCGTTGTGCCATCACCCGCTACATCCGACGCCTGCGAAGCAACTTCCTTCACCATTTGTGCGCCCATGTTCTCGAAGCGATCTGCTAGTTCAATTTCCTTTGCTACCGAAACACCATCTTTGGTGACAGTCGGCGCTCCGAATGATTTCTCGAGGATTACGTTACGACCCTTCGGTCCAAGTGTTGCTTTAACGGCATCGGCGAGTGTATTCACACCAACCAGCATGCGCTGGCGTGCTTTGTCACCAAAAAATACGTCTTTAGCTGCCATGTCTAAATTCCTTTACTTGCGTTGGAGTGGAGTAATTAGTCGATAACGGCGTAAATTTCGCCTTCGCTCATCAGAATCAGCTCTTCACCATCCACTTCGATGGTATTGCTGCCTGCGTACTGGCCGAAAACGATCTTGTCGCCAACCTGAACGGTCAGAGGTCGCTGCTCACCGTTGTCCAGCACTTTGCCGGCACCAACTGCAATCACTTCACCCTGATTTGGCTTTTCTTTAGCAGAGCCTGGCAGGACGATGCCGCCAGCCGAGGTCTCTTCTTCTTCCTTACGACGAACGACAACGCGGTCGTATAACGGACGAATATTCATGGGATTCAATCTCCAAAATGACGATTATGTTGTTCCTCCCTATTGGGAGTGAGGGAATAATGGGGATTCGAAATACAATTTCAAGTCTTTTTTAGCACTCAGCCAGTGAGAGTGCTAAATCTGATAAAAAAAACCACTAGTGCCGTGTTTCAATCCTCTTTAACGCGAGAAAAATCACCTTCAAGCGTCACCGGACCGTCATGGTCGGACCCGGGCGCAGACCGATGAGGTATGTCACGGTCATCATTATCAACTGTACTATGCCCAGGTTCACTGGCCCGGCGCTGCGCACCAGAGCCTGTCACCGCACTCAAAAGCGCTTTTAGCGCTGCCCGCGCGAAAACATAGAATGCCAGGACGTCTGATATGAGACCTGGCAACATTAACAACACAGCGCCGAATGCGACGCTAATTTCGCCGGCAAACAACTGTCCGCGGAGTGCGGCAGCGGAGGGGAATCTGCCTGCCGTCAGCAGTGCCGAGCGACCGGCCCACTGCAAAAGCCAGTAGCCGACGACAATCATCGCGACGATGTACATCAGCGTCGCGAGTGCACCCACTCTTGCGCTCAGCTCAAGTAACGACCAAAACTCCAAAAATGGATAGGCGATGAGTAAAAA
>ERZ802822.410-NODE-410-length-30653-cov-12.248234_pt1 | contig 30653 bp, 21 predicted proteins | sample MGYA00345649_ERZ802822 | MGnify/ENA primary metagenome ERZ802822 (study PRJEB30503, sample SAMEA104212359) | marine metagenome | biome: Westerlies Biome; feature: [SRF] surface water layer (ENVO:00010504) within the epipelagic zone...; material: water...
ACTAAATATGGCTCAGCATGTAAAGCTGTACCTGGTTATGATGTTAAAATTATTAAACCAGATCAAACTTTAGCAGAACCAAATGAAATGGGAGATATTGTAGTTAAGCTTCCATTGCCTCCTGGAACTTTTCCAACATTATGGAATGCAGATCAAAGATATAAAGAAAATTACATGACTAATTATGAAGGTTATTATCAAACATATGATGCAGGTCACATTGATGATGATGGTTATATTTGGATTATGTCTAGAACAGATGACATTATTAATGTTGCAGGTCATAGATTATCTACAGGTGCCATAGAAGAAGTTTTGTCAGACCATCAATCAGTTGCTGAATGTGCAGTACTTGGTATTGCTGATAAATTAAAAGGACAACTACCTATTGGCTTAGTGGTTCTTAAATCTGGAGTAGATAAAGATAATGAAACAATTTCAAAAGAATGTGTACAGATGGTTAGAGATAAAATTGGGCCTGTTGCTGCGTTTAAAGTAGTCATTGTTATTAAAAGATTACCAAAAACAAGATCAGGAAAAATTTTAAGAGGAACAATTAGAAAAATTGCAGACAATGAAGAATATAAAATACCTCCAACCATTGATGATCCAGCTATACTGTCTGAGATTAAAGAAGATCTTATAAAGAATAATATACTAAAAGACTAAAGGTTTTCCTTCAGGATCTCCTAAGATCTTACCATCTTGCATTTTTATTTTTCCACCAACAATTGTTGATGTAGGTGTCCCTTTAAATTTATATCCATCAAAAGGTGACCAACCACATTTACTTTCAATGTTTTCATTTTTAATTTCAATTGTTTTGTTCATATCAACAATTGTAAAATCAGCATCAAACCCTTCTTTAATAAATCCTTTGTTTTTAATTCCAAAAATTTTAATTGGATTTTCACACACTAGGTTCATTAATTGATTAAGGGTAAGTTTTCCATCATTTACATGATTCAACATAACTGGCATTAACGTTTGAACACCAGGCATACCTGATGGAGAGTTTGGGTATTCTTTATCTTTATTCTCTTTTAAATGAGGGGCGTGATCAGAACCTATTGTATCATTAAGATTATTTTTAACTCCATACCACAATCTATCATAGTGAGATTTATCTCTTAAAGGTGGATTCATCTGAGCATATGTACCAAGTTTATCATAACAATCTGGCGCATAAATTGTTAAGTGCTGTGGAGTTATCTCAAATGTAATATTTCCTTTATGCTGTGATAAAAAATCAATTTCTTCTTTTGTTGTAATATGAAGAATATGAGCTTTCTTCTTATATCTTTCTGCAATTCTAACTATTCTTCTTGTAGATGATATTGCGCATTCAGCACTTCTCCAAATTGGGTGCGAATGAACATCTCCATTTTTAATTAATTTTTTATTAATATTTAAAATCGCTTCATCTTCAGAGTGAACTGCAACAACTTTTGAACTACTTTGAAATACTTTTTCAATATCTTCTTCTTCAGCAACCAATAAATTACCAGTTGAGGAACCTGCAAAAAGTTTAATTCCACAACAACCTTCTAAGTTAACTAAATCTGCTAACTCATTTGCATTATCTGCTGTTGCTCCAAAATAAAAAGCATAATTGCAATACATTCTATTTCTCGCAAGATCTAATTTTTTTTGAAACTCTACCTTAGTTGAGGTTGGTGGATTGGTATTGGGCATTTCAAATACACTAGTAATCCCCCCCGCAATTGCTGCTCTACTTCCAGAGTGCAAATCTTCAGTATCTGTTGAACCAGGTTCTCTAAAGTGGGTTTGGGTATCTATACACCCTGGTAAAACTGTTTGACCTTCAGCATTTATTGTTTCTTTAGCTTCTTCGGAAATTTGACCAATTTTATAAATTTTACCGTCTTGAATAGCTACATCTACCTCTTTTAATTCACCATCAATATAACATTGTCCATTTTTGATTATAAGATCTAACATTTCAGAAAAAAGTAATTATATTAAAAATGTTTATTAATCAAATATGAATATCAAAAATGTATATATTTTAGATGATAGAGCGATACTTTACTTAAACGGTGAAGATACAAAAGAATTTCTACAAAATCTGATTAGCAACGATATTAATAAAGTCAGTGATAATAATAGCTGCTTTACATCCTTATTATCTCCTCAAGGCAAGTTTTTATATGAGTTTGTAATAATTAAACATAAATCTGGTTATTTGATTGATTGCGAAAAATCTCAAGTAGATGGACTATTTAAACAACTAAGTATTTATAAGTTAAGATCAAAAGTTGAAATTTTAAATCTTAGCAATGAATTTGTAGTTGCAGCCTTTAGTCATCAAAAATTCTTAACTTTTGATGAAGCACAAGATAATCCTGGTTTTACGTTGAAATATAGAGAAGATCCAATTTTGTTAGATCCGAGAAATAAACAATTGGGGGCAAGATTAATTATTAATTTAGAAAAACTTTATCTATCTTTAAAGAAATTAGATTTACACAACTCTGATCTTAAAGATTACCACTCATTTAGTCATAGGCTTGGAATAGTTCCTAAAAATTTAAATAAATTACAAAATAAACTATTTGGCATTGAATGTAATTATGAAGAGCTAAATGGAATTGACTTTAAAAAAGGTTGTTATGTTGGGCAAGAAAATACTGCTAGAATTAAACTTAAAAATAAGCTTTCAAAAAGATTATTTCCAATAAATATAATTAAAGGTGAATTAATTGAGGGTGAAAGTATTTATTTTAATGAAAATGAAATTGGTAAAGTTCTAATAGAAAAGGATTATCCGTTTGCCTTAATCAAATATTTAGATGAAAATTTTAATGGAAAATCTAATTTTAATACCAATAATGCTTCAATTAATATTAAAAAACCAGATTGGATTAAATCTTAATAATAAATAAAGAAGTGATGTCTCTTAACGCTTTTTTTTCATAAATTTTTCCCACGCCATCTCATAAAAAACATAGACAAAAATACTCACAAGCATAACCACAATAGTAAAACTTAAAGATCGAATTAAATCACCAAACCATAAATAGGATAATAAAGATATCCATGTCATGCCGATCATTTGCCAAATAATTGATTTATAAAATAATATTTTTTTAGTCATTGAAATCCTTTTATTAAAATTAATTGAATTAGCTATAAGCTTAAAAAGAGATTTCTATTTAGTAAAAAGAGTAATGAATTCTAACAAATATATTGCAGTTCCAATGTTTTGAGAAATTGAATATTTGTTTTATTTTCACAATAAATAAGCATAGCACAAAAATCTGAAAACATGATGAATAAAAGTTTGATTTTGGTGCGGTCGGAGAGACTCGAACTCTCATGGACTAGGTCCACACGGCCCTCAACCGTGCCTGTCTACCAGTTTCAGCACGACCGCAGCGTGTGTCATAATAAATGAATGACATCTATCTTTCAAATTGGTAAAAAACACCATGGAATTTACACAAGAAGTACAAAAGGCAACAGATCCTATTTATCAAAAAATTTCAAAAGTAATGCCTGAAATTGAATGGTCAGTGCACGCCCCATATATTCATAAAATTAATAAACTTAAAAAAGAAAAAAATGCAGTAATTCTTGCTCACAATTATCAAACACCAGAAATTTATCATGGAGTAGCTGATTTTGCAGCAGACTCTCTTGCTTTAGCAATTGAAGCTTCAAAAACTTCTGCAGATATTATTTTAATGGCAGGAGTTCACTTCATGGCAGAAACTGCAAAACTAATGAGTCCAAATAAAAAAGTTATTTTACCAGATATGGATGCTGGGTGCTCATTGTCATCATCAGTAACTGGTAAAGATGTTAGATTATTAAAAGAAAAATATCCAGGTGTGCCTGTAGTTTCGTACGTTAATACTTCTGCAGAGGTTAAAGCAGAAACAGATATTTGTTGTACCTCAGCAAATGCAGTAAAAATTGTTGAGTCTCTTGGTGTTAAAAAAGTTATTTTTTTACCAGATGACTACTTAGCAAAGTATGTTGCTTCTCAAACAGATGTTGAAATAATTGCCTGGAAAGGCATCTGTATGGTTCATGACCAATTTAACGAAAAAGAAATACATGACATTAGAGAAAAAAACCCAGGAATAAAAATTATAGCACACCCTGAGTGTCCGCCAGAGGTTATAAAAGCAAGTGACTTTGCTGGTTCAACTGGCGGTATGATTGATTATGTTAAAAATAATCAGCCCCAGAAGGTTATGATGGTAACCGAATGTTCAATGAGTGATAATATTCAGGTTGAAAATCCTAATGTAGAATTTATTAGACCATGCAACCTTTGCCCTCATATGAAAAAAATTACTCTTCCAAAAATATTAGATTGTTTAGAAAATGAAACTGGTGAAATAATCATGGATAAAGAAACAATTGAAAAAGCAAGAATTCCTGTTGAAAGAATGGCTGCCATAGGCAGATAATTAAGTGTCAAAAATAAAACTTAGTAAGGATTTTATACGCAACACTGTTAAGAGAGCGCTAAATGAAGATCTCTACCCTTCTGGAGATATAACTTCAAATTTAGTTAAAAATAATAAAGTTATAAAAGTTAAACTTTTATCAAATCAAAATACAATTGTTGGTGGGCTTTTATTTGCAAGACATGCTTTTGATTTGGTGGATAATAAAATTAAATTTATATCTAAAAAAAAAGATGGTGTACAAGTAAAAAAAGGTTCATTAATTGCAACAATTGAAGGTAAAGCAAAAAATATATTAATTGCAGAAAGGGTTGCTTTAAATTTTTTATCTCATATCTCTGGTATCGCAAATAAAACAAATCAATTTGTAAAATTAGCTGGTAAAAAATCGAAAATTTGCTGCACACGAAAAACAATCCCAAACATTAGAGTTATTCAAAAATATGCTGTTAAATTAGGTGGTGGTACTAATCATAGATTTAACTTAAGTGATGAATTTTTGATTAAAGATAATCACATCGCCTCATCAGATATAAGAAGCATAGTTTCACTAGCTATTAAGAATAAGAAGGGAAGAAAAATTACAGTTGAAGTTGATAATTTAAAACAACTTAGAGATATTATGGGTCTTAAATTTAATACAGTTCTGTTTGATAATATGACTGTTAAAAATTTAAAAGCAGGTATTAAGATTGCTAAAAAATATTACGAAACTGAAGCTTCGGGAAATATTAATTTAAAAACAGTAAAATCAATTGCTAAAACTGGTGTTGATAGAATTTCCGTTGGCAGTATTACTCATAGTGCTGCAGCTATTGATTTTAAATTAGAAATCTAAGATACAAATTTAGTTAAGTCAGGTTTAAAATAATTTGGCCCCTTCATTACTTTTCCAGATTCATTATAAATAGGTTCGCCATTTTCACTCAACTTACTCATATTTGAATTCTGCACTTCATCAAAACACTTATCTAAATTAATACCAAATGCATGACCTGCTCCATAAGTTACATACAAAATATCTGTTAGTGCATCAGCTACTTCTAATAAATCATTATTATCCATTGCTTCTTTTAGTTCATCTAGCTCTTCTTTAATTAGATCAATTCTTAATTTATTGATTTTATCAGTACTAAATGATGGTTTGCTTTTGACTTCTTGGCCAAAAGTTTTCATGAAAATTCCTACTTTATTAAAATTTGACATTTTGCTCCTGTAAGTTTTTAAAAATTTAATGTATGTTTATAATTATTTATTACTTATAAATTAATCAATGAAATTAAGAAAAGAATTCGACAGCATTGGAAGTGTTAATGTCCCTAGTAACAAGTATTGGGGAGCTTCCACCCAAAGATCAAATAAATTTTTTAATATAGGTAAAATTTTAGTTAATATTTCAATAATCAAATCTATTGCAATTATCAAAAGATCAGCTGCAATAGTTCACTCTAAAGATAAACTAATTACAAATAAAATATCTAAAGCAATTATCAAAGCTTCTGATGAAGTGATTAAAGGTAAATTGAATGAAAATTTTCCCCTAAAAGTCTGGCAAACAGGCTCGGGAACCCAAACAAATATGAATGTTAATGAGGTAATTGCTAATCGAGCAATAGAAATTTTGGGAGGTAAAAAAGGTACAAAAAAACCAGTACACCCAAATGATCATGTAAATAAATCTCAGTCAACCAATGATGTTTTTCCAACTGCAATGCATATTTCTGTAGCAGAAGAAACTATAAAAAAATTACTACCAAGTTTAAAAATTTTAGAGAAAGAATTAAAAAAAAAATCTACTGAATTTAAAGATATAGTTAAAATTGGAAGAACTCATCTACAAGATGCAACCCCACTTTCTCTTGGACAAGAATTTTCAGGATATTATGTGCAGGTTACAAAAAGTATTGAAAGAATAGAATATGCATTGAAAGAAATTTATTATCTTGCTCAAGGTGGAACAGCTGTAGGAACTGGAATAAATTCAAAAAAAAACTTCGATAAGAAGATTGTAAAAGAAATATCTAAATTTACAAAAATTCCATTCAAACCAGCTGTTAATAAATTTGCAGAACTTGCGGCACACGACTCTATTGTAAACTTTTCAGGAACTTTAAATACTTGTGCTGTAGCATTAATGAAAATATCTAATGACATAAGGTTTTTAGGTTCGGGTCCTAGAGCTGGATATGGTGAACTTATATTGCCTGAAAATGAGCCAGGTTCATCAATAATGCCTGGAAAAGTAAATCCAACTCAATGTGAAGCTGTTACTATGGTTTGCGTCAAAGTGATTGGCAATCATAATGGTATTACAATTGCAGGAACTCATGGTCATTTTGAATTAAATGTTTTTAAACCACTAATTGCACATAATATTTTGCAATCAATCGATTTGATAGCTGATAGCACAAAGAATTTTGCTATTTTTTGTGTTAAAGGAATAAAAGCTAACAAGAAAAAAATTCAAGAACATTTAGATAATTCACTAATGCTAGTTACAGCTTTAGCACCTCATATTGGATATGATAATGCTGCAAAGATTGCAAAAACTGCACTTAAAAATGATACAACACTAAAATTTGAAACATTGAAGACAGGGTTAATAAGCGAAAGAGACTATGACAGAATTGTCGATCCTAAAAAAATGATCTATCCAGCATAAGATTTAATAGCTTCATTAATTAATTTTTTAAAATAAATTCTATTCTGGAGAATAGTATCTTTAGAAATAAATTGACCTAAAATATTATTTACATCAGGATTTATCAAATTATCAATCTCAATATTATTTAAATTGGTAATTTCTTGATCAAAATTATAGATAAAATTAAACTTAATTTTATTGATTTCTTTTCGATAGTTTCGAGGAGTTTGAAAAAACTTATATATCTCACTGGAGTTGTGAATATCAATTGAAATATTACTATCTAAAACTAAATTATTATCTTTTACATAAATTAAACTATCAAATATTTGAAAGTCAACATAATCTAACCAGCTAAATTTAGTTTCACTAATATCCAGTAAACCATCTTCGATCCTAAACTTAAATACTAAATTGTTTAGATCTCTAAAAGGAATAATTTCTTCTGCATTAATAATTCCATTTATATTTAGATTTTTATTATTTAATAATTCTGATTTAAACAATTGGGTCAAAATTGCATCTGGATTAAACAATTTATCTAAATTAATTATATCAATATCACCAGAAATTTCTGAAAAAAATGGAATTAAATTAATTACACCTTGATATTTAAAATTATTGTCTTGTGATTTACTAATATAATTAAAGTTAAACAGATTATTATTAAGCTGGTATGTGCCTTCACTTTTTTTTTTATTATAAGTAAATTCTATTAATCCATTTTTTGGAATTTGCTTGTAGTTTAATATATTTTTAACCTGCAATTTTAAAAAATCAAAATTTACTTTAGTAAGTATTTTCTTTTCATCCTTATGATTTTTTTGCTCAAAAGTATATGGAATATTAAATATCTCATTTTTTGCTAAAAAAGTATTTTTATTATCTTTTAAATCATAATAGTATTTTAATTGATCAATTTTATTAATGAACAAAACTTCATTTTCAATATTTCTAAAAAATATATTGCTATTTTCAATTTCTAGATTGAAATTAGAGAAATTACTATTTAAAAGTTTAACAAAAAAATTATAATTTTTTTTATTTAAATCAAAATTAACTTTATTAAGATTGATATTTTTTATTCTAATATCATTTGATGCAAATAAATTACTGAATGAAATATAGATTCTCATCTTATCGACAGATGCAAATTTTTTATCTTGATATAAAAATTTGATTTCCTGAAATGTAAAATTGGGTTTTGGAAATAAACTATAACTAAATTCTTCTGATAAACTAAAATCAATATTCAGGTCTTTATATAACTGATTCTTAATATTATTAATTAGATTGCTGGTATCATAAAAATTGGGTATGGATAAATAAGAAAAAGTTAAAACAATTAATGCTGAAAAAAACATAAAACCTCTCTTAAAGCTTAGAAAAGTTAAAAATTTATCTTTTTCAAAAAGAAAATTTAATTTGTTTAATTTTTTTATTAATAGACTATTTATAAATATGTTGGTCTTTTTAAAAAATTTTGCAAAAAAATTATGTTTACTCATATAATAATATGAAACTTATAAAGAAATATTTTGAATGATAAACTCTGATTATTTAGATAATTTAAATAAAGCTCAAAAAGAAGCTGTATTGCATCTTGATGGGCCATTATTAATTGTTGCAGGTGCGGGATCTGGAAAAACAAAGGTTTTAACCTCTAGAATTGCACATATAATAAAAGAAAAGAAGGCATTTCCTAATCAAATTTTATCAGTAACATTTACTAATAAAGCAGCAAAAGAAATGCAAATTAGAGTAAGTAAGATTTTGGGGTCAGCCGCAATAGGGTTATCTTGGCTTGGAACGTTTCATTCTATATGTGCTAAACTATTAAGAAAACATGCTTCGGCAGCTAATCTTAATTCAAATTTTACAATTATAGACACTGATGATCAGACAAGATTAATTAAAAATATTTGTAAAGCTGAAAATATAGATATCAAACAATTAGCCCCTAGATTTATTCTTGCTATTATCGATAGATGGAAAAATAAGGGATACTACCCTTCTGAAGTTATAATCAACAAAAAAGATATTTATGAGAAAACCATTTTACCTCTTTATAAGATCTATCAACAAAAATTAACTGACTTAAATTCATGTGATTTTGGTGATTTAATTTTACATACTGTAAAAATTTTAGAAAACTACCCTGACATAAGACAAATTTATTCAAACAATTTTAAATATATTTTGGTAGATGAATATCAAGATACTAATTTTATTCAAAGTAAATGGCTTAGCTTATTATCTGAAAAAAATAAAAATTTATGCTGCGTGGGAGATGATGATCAATCCATATATAGTTGGAGAGGTGCAGAAATAAAAAACTTTTTAGAATTTGATCAAGTATATAAAAATACCAAAGTAATTAGACTAGAACAAAATTATAGATCATCACAAAATATTTTATCTGTAGCATCAAACTTAATAGCAAATAATGAAAATCGAGTTGGAAAAACTTTAACCACTACCATGGAAGAAGGAGATTTGGTTAAATTAAATTGCTTTAAAAATGGCAAAGATGAAGCAATAGGAATATCTGATGAGATAGAAAAAAAATTAAAAAAAAAGTATTCTTTTAATAATATGGCAATTCTAGTTAGAGCTATATTTCAAACAAGAGAATTTGAAGAAAGATTTCTTAAAATTGGTATGCCTTATAGAATTTTGGGTGGCACTAAATTTTATGAAAGAGCAGAAATTAAAGATTGTGTAGCCTATTTAAGATTAATACATCAAGAAAAGGATGACTTAGCGTTTGAAAGAATTGTTAATAATCCAAAAAGATCTATAGGTGACACTACCTTAAAAACAGTTCATGAATACGCAAAAGAAAATAGTCTAAGTTTAGAAAAGGCCTCAATAAAAATGATTGAGCAAAATTTGATAAAACCAAAAACAAAAATTGGGCTAGGATTTTTTCTTAATTCATTAAGTAAATGGAGAAATGATTTATTTATAAAAAAAATTAGTCATATTAAATTATTACAAATCGTCCTAGACGAGTCTGGCTATTCAGCAATGTTAAAAAATAAAAAAGATATCGATAATGAAAATAGATTAGAAAACATAAAAGAATTATTAAGTGCAATGAAAGAATTTGATAATTTGGAAAGTTTTTTAGAACATGTTTCCCTCGCAACATCTATTGATCAAGAATGGGATGGGGAAAAGGTAAATATGATGACAATGCATGCCGCAAAAGGATTGGAGTTTGATGTGGTATTTCTACCTGGTTGGGAAGAAGGATTATTCCCTCATCAAAAATCAATTGAAGAAAAAGGCCAAAATGGACTAGAAGAGGAGCGACGTTTAGCGTATGTAGGGATTACCAGAGCAAAGAAAAAAGCTATTATATCTTTTTCTATGAATAGATTTTATCAAGGTGATTGGATAGATAGTATGGCATCAAGATTTATTGAAGAATTGCCAGAAAAACATTTGGAAAAAAATTCATTTTTTGATGAAGAAACAGAAGAAGTTGACGATTTCGAATTTAATCAAGATTTTGAATTAGAAGAAGGAACACGTAGTCCAGGATGGATACGATATCAAAAAAGAATTAAATGAATAAAAAAATAAAAATTTTAAGAGAAAAATTCAAGTACTACGGTATTGATGGCTACATCGTTCCAAAAAACGATGACTATTTTACAGAATATTCAAAAATCAATCGATTAAAAATTATATCTAACTTTAGTGGATCTGCTGGATTAGCTGTTATTTTAAAAAAAAAAAATTATTTATTTACAGACGGACGTTACACAATTCAAAGTCAAATCGAATCTGGTAAAAATTTTAAAATTATAAGTTACGAAAAAATAATTAATTGTGATTTATTTAAAGGTTTAATATTAGGTGTTGACCCAAAATTAATTACTTATAACCAGGCAAAAAAATTTTTTTTAAAAAAAAATAAGATTAAGTTTATAGATAATAATTTAATTGACGAAATTGAAAGTCAAAAAATCAAAGATAATTTTCCATTTTTTACATTAAACAAAAATATTGTCGGCGAAAGTCATATTTCAAAAATAAACAAAATTTCAAAATTCTTAAGAAAAAATAAATCTGATTATTTGTTTATAAGTGCCCCAGAAAATGTAGCTTGGATTTTAAATATTAGAGGTGGAGATGGTCCAAATAGTCCAGTACCAAATTGTAGATTAATTATTAGTAAAAATAAAAAGATTTATTTAATAAGCAATAATGAAAAAAGCAAAAATCTTATTAAAGAAAAAATAATCAAATCAAATGAATTAATTCATATAAAAGATTTTCCTAAAAAAATTCTTCAGTTAAGAGGTAATAATTTTATAGTAGATAATAATTCATGTTCAATTTATTTTGAAAATATTATTAAATCTAAATTTAATATTATTAAAAGAGATGATCCAATATATCTTCTAAAGGCAATTAAAAATAAGACAGAAATAAAGAATATGATCGATGCACACATTATAGATGGAGCTGCTCTTACAAAATTTATTTATTGGATAAAAAATGTTAATAAGAAAAAAATTAGTGAGGTTCAGGCACAGAATAAATTAGAAAAATTTAGAAAAATGAATAAAAATTATTTATATCCAAGTTTTGATACAATCGCTGGTTCTGGAAAAAATGGAGCAATAGTTCATTATAGGGCTAAAAAAGAAAACTGTAGAATTATTGGTAAAAAAGATATTTTTTTGTGTGACTCGGGTGGTCAATATAAATATGGAACAACTGATGTAACAAGAACAATTTGTTTTTCAAAACCTAAATCAAATATTAAAGACATATTCACAAAAGTGTTAAAAGGTCATATCGCGGTAGCTAATACCAATTTAAAAAAAGACAATATTGGAAGCAAAATAGACAAAAGAGCTCGTAAATTTCTTAAAGAAAGCAACCTAGATTATTCTCATGGTACAGGACATGGTGTTGGTTTTTTTCTTAATGTTCACGAAGGACCACAATCAATATCAAAAATAAATAAAGTTAAAATTAAAGAAGGAATGATTTTAAGTAACGAACCAGGTTTTTACAAAAAAGATAATTTTGGAATTCGAATTGAAAATTTGGTATTTGTTAAAAAAATAAGAAAAAAAATCTTCTTTGAAAATTTAACACTTGCACCAATAGAAAAAGAATTAATTAATCAGAAACTTTTATCCTCATCAGAAAAGACCTATCTATTTAAATATCATATGAATGTTTACTCTAAAATATCTAAGTATTTAAATTTAAAGGAAAGAAGATGGTTAGCTAGTTTTATTTAATAAAGTTAGAAATTGTTTTTGATCTAAGGTTATTATCTTTAAGTTTTTTGCAGCTTCCGTCTTTCTTTTTGTTGGTTTTTCACCAACAATTAAATAATTAAGTTTTTTTGAAACACTGCTGACAACTGCACCCGCATTTTCTTCTATTAATGATTTAACTTCAGCTCTACTTATTCCATTTAGTTTTCCTGTTATCATAAATGTTTTATTTTTTAGTTTTCCATTTTTATTATCTTCAGTAACATCTTTAATATCTAGGATTTCTGCAAGCTGGTTTAAAACATCTAGATTTACTTTGTTAGAAAAAAAATTTTTTACAGAATTTACTTGCGTTTCACCAATCCCATCAATATTTAATAATTCATTATATTTTTCAGTCTTAGATAAAGCTTTAAATTTAGAAAATGATTTAAAATGTTTTGAAATTAGTTTTGCATTTTCTAAGCCAATATGTCTGATACCTAGTGAATAAATTAATCTCTCTATAGAAATATTTTTTTTTTCATTTATTGCATATCTTAAATTTTCAACTGATAATCTACCCCAACCTTCTAATTTTTCAATTTTTTTAAAGTCCAATTTAAAAATATCTTGTGGCAATTTTATAAATTTTAATTCATAAAAGTTTTCAACTATTTTTTTTCCAAATCCATCTATATTTAGTGCTTCTTTAGAAACAAAATGTTTTAATTTTTCAATAGTAATTTTTTCACACTCGTAACCTTCGCTCGTACATCTTCTAACCGCATCCTTTTTTTTTGTTAGAATGTTAAATTCTTTAATTGTTTTTGATCCACATGAGGGACAATCTTTTGGAAAAATAAATTTTTTGATATCTTTTGATCTTTTTTTTAAATCAACAGATAATATGTGAGGAATAACATCTCCAGCTCTTTCTACTGTAACGGTATCACCAATTCTTATATCTTTTCTGTCTATTTCATCTTCATTATGTAATGTGGCATTCGACACTAATACACCACCTATGTTAATAGGTTTTATTTTTGCAACTGGAGTTAATGCTCCCGTTCTTCCAATTTGAATTTCAATATTTTTGATTACAGAAACTCCTTTATTGGATGAAAATTTATGAGCTATTGCCCATCTTGGAGCATTTGCAACATTACCAAGTCTTTTTTGAAGCTTAAAATCATCAATTTTGTAGACAATTCCATCAATATCAAAATCTATTTCTGATCTTTTTTTTTCAATTTCACTATAATTAATTAATAAATCTTTTACTCCAGTAACTAGTTTATTAAGTGGGTTTGTTTTAAAGCCCCACTCATTTAACTTTTCTAAATATTTAGATTGATTTTCAACTTTTAATCCTTGTTCATAACCAAAAGTGTAAGCAATAAATTTTAGAGGAATTTTACTAGTATCATCTGGATTTTTTTGTCTTAATGATCCTGATGCGGCATTCCTTGGATTTGCAAATTTTTCTTTTAAAACTTGAAAATCACTATTTTGAATAAATACTTCACCTCTAATATCTATTTCCTCTGGGAAATTTTTTTTTAAAATTTTTTTTGGTATATCTTTAATTGTTAAAATATTGGCTGTTATATCTTCCCCTTCTTTACCATCTCCTCTTGATAACCCTTTTATTAAATTTCCATCTTTATAAGTTAAAGATGCTGAAATACCGTCAATTTTTGGTTCAGCACTATATGAAATTTTAAAGTTACTTTTTTCTGAAATAAAATTTATGATTCTTTTTTCAAAATTTAAAAGATCCTCTTCACTAAATGCGTTTGCTAGCGAAAGCATAGGTGCTCTATGTAATGCTTTTTTAAAACTTTTTGAAGGCTTGTAACCTACAGTCTCTGATGGAGATTGCTTAGATTTAAGAAAACTATATTTTTTTTCTAATAATAAAATATTATTTTTTAACTCATCATAAACCTTATCATTTACTAAAGGTTTATTATTGTCATAGTAGTATTTATTATATTTATTAACTAAATTAATCTTTTTTAGATATTGTTCCTTTATTTCTTTTTTATCCATCTAAACTAAATAAAGATTTTATTTTTTTAAGAGTTTTATTCTTCTTACTTCTTTTTTTATCTCTTTTTTTAACATTTTCTTTATATTCTTTATCAAAAACACTATAAGATTTCTCATACCATATTGAAGATTGATAATTATAACCTAAAAGTTTTGCGTATTTTTTAGCTTCATCTTTTAGTCCAAGTATATAATGTACTTCAACCAATCTATGCAATGCTTCCTGCGCATATATCGTTGTTTCATAATCATCAATAACTGTTCTAAATCTATTAATAGCAGGTATCCATTTTTTCTTATCAAAATAATATCTTCCTATATACATTTCTTTAGAAGCAAGAATGTCATTCACTAAATCAATTTTATATTCTGCATCTAATGAATAGTTAGTATTTGGATAATTATTACTCACAATTTCAAAATAATGAATTGGAGCAAGCGAACTTGCTTCCGCATATTGGTAACCTTTTATAATAAAAAAATGAGCTGCAATCACAATAGGTCCTAATGATATCATAGCGATTAATTGGTTTATTGATGGTGTATGTTCCCAATAAAATGGAAGAAGTATGCTCATAATCAATGCACCAGGAATTGCTGTGAAAGATAAAGTAATGAATGGATCTGAAACTGCATTTAATTTTCGAGTAAACATTACATAAAATGCATAACACAAGCCTGACAAGAGGGCGTATATTGAATTAACATCAAAGCCTTTTAGGCCGGGTTGAATAATAAGAAGTGTTCCAATAAACCCTAGAGTTACACAGAAAACTTTTAAAAAAGATATTTTTTCTTTCAATACTATTGAAGAGAAAAAAACAACAATAATTGGAGCTATTAAATATAAACAAAGTGCATTAACTAATGGAATATATTTAATTGATAAAAAGAAAAATGATGTTCCTCCAAATATTAGTAAGCCGCGAAACAATTGTTGATTAGTATTTTTATTAATAAATTCCCTTTTTCCTTTTAAATAAAAAACTATGGGAACTAAAAAAAGAAAATGCCCAAAGAAACGAGACCAAATTATTTCCATAATATTGAGATTTGTACTCAAAGCTTTGGCTACAGCATCGTTAAATGGAACAATAAAAAGACCAAGCATTAAAAAGCCCGCTCCTAAAAGGATATTATTTTCTTTTGACATTAACTACTTATTGAGTTCTCGCATCGCATGATCAATTCCCTCAATTGTTAAAGGGTACATCCGATCAGAAAACAACTGTCTAATTACAGTTGTTGATGCAATTCGACCCCAATATTTTTCTGGAACTGGATTAAGCCATATCGCATTTTCGTATGTATTAAGGGTTCGAGTAAGCCACGTCTGCCCTGACTCCTCGTTCCAGTATTCTACACTTCCTCCAGGGTAAGTAATTTCATATGGGCTCATTTCAGCATCGCCAACAAATATGACTTTATAGTCTGAAGGGTATTTATGAAGAACATCCCAAGTACTTTGGTGTTCATTGTAACGACGGTTATTATCTTTCCAAACATAATCATATAAACAATTATGAAAATAAAAATATTCCATATGTTTAAATTCTGTTCTTGCTGCTGAAAATAGTTCTTCACAAATTTTTATATGTGCATCCATAGATCCACCTACATCAAAAAAAATTAAAACTTTAATTTTATTTCTTCTTTCAGGAATCATTTTTACATCTATATAACCTTTATGAGCTGTTGATTTAATAGTATCATCTAAATCAAGTTCAGTGTCTGCACCCTCTCTGGCAAATTTTCTCAAACGTCTTAGGGCTATCTTTATATTTCTTGTACCAAGCTCTACATCATCATCAAGATTTTTGAATTCTCTTTTGTCCCATACTTTTACAGCTTTCTTGTGACGACTTTCAGATTGACCAATTCTAACTCCTTCAGGATTATAGCCATATGCACCAAAAGGGGATGTGCCACCAGTACCTATCCATTTACTTCCACCTTGATGCCTTTTTTCTTGCTCTTCAAGTCTTTGTTTGAGGGTCTCCATAAGTTTTTCCCAGCCACCAAGAGATTCAATTAATTTTTTTTCTTCATCTGAAAGATGTTTTTCACCCATGAGTTTTAACCACTCTTCAGGGATTTCTTTTTCTTCAACTTCAGACGTATTTTCAAGACCTTTGAATGAGTGGCCAAAAACTTTGTCAAACTTATCTAAATACCTTTCATCTTTTACTAGCGCTGATCTACTTAGATAGTAAAAATCGTTGATCTTAAATGAGTCTATGACACGCTTATTCATAGCTTCCATCAAAATTAAATATTCCTTTAGAGATACTGGTAAATTGGCATTTTTTAAATCAAAGAAAAAATTTAGAAACATAATTAAATTATATTAAATGATAAAGATCGACGTAAGCAAACTTATTCGCTAGCGTCATTTTCTCTTCTAGAAATGAACGCTAATCTCTCAAAAAGATGAACGTCTTGCTCATTTTTTAAAAGTGCCCCATGCAATGGCGGTATTAGCTTGTTAGGATCTTTTTCTTTAAGTGTTTTAGCATCAACATCATCGGTCATTAATAGTTTTAACCAATCAATCAATTCAGAGGTAGATGGTTTTTTCTTAATGCCCGGTACATCTCTAATATCGTAAAATATTTTAAAAGCCTCTCTAATTAATTCACTTTTTATATCTGGAAAATGCACATCTACAATTTGCTTCATAGTATCTACATCAGGAAACTTTATATAATGAAAAAAACATCTTCTGAGAAAGGCATCTGGAAGCTCTTTTTCATTATTGGATGTTATGATTACGATTGGTCTTTCTTTTGCTTTAATTGTTTCGCCTGTTTCGTAGACAAAAAATTCCATTTTATCTAGCTCTAAAAGCAAATCATTTGGAAACTCTATATCAGCCTTATCAATCTCATCAATCAGAAGAATAGGTCTACCTTCACTTTCAAAAGCTTCCCACAACTTGCCTTTACTAATGTAATTGCTAATATCGTTTACTTTCTTATCACCGAGCTGAGAGTCTCTAAGCCTACTTACAGCATCATACTCATATAAGCCTTGTTGAGCTTTTGTCGTAGATTTAATATGCCACGTAATGATTTTTGATCCCAATGAACTTGCAACCTCATGAGCTAACATAGTTTTACCTGTGCCAGGCTCTCCTTTAACAATAATTGGTCGTTCAAGAGTAATTGCTGCATTTACTGCGACTTTTAGGTCTTCAGTAGCTATATAAGATTTTGTGCCTTCAAATTTCATGGAATTTCTCAAATTTTTAAGGAAGATATTATATTTTTGATAATTATCAACTTAAAAACCACAAATTTTAATAAAAGATAAATAATGCTTTATTGACTATCAATCTAAAAAACATTAGATAGTTTCCACGTAAAATAACTCTATAAGGTAATATTATGGCTACAAAACTTCCAAAAAATTATAGACCTTCTCAAGATGAGAAATTCATGAATGCAAAACAAAGAGAATTTTTCAGAGTTAAATTAAATGACTGGAAGTCTGAAATTTATAAAGAAAGTAGAGAGACAGTAGAAAACTTACAAGATTCAAATTCTCCAGCTGATATATCAGATCGAGCTACCCAAGAGTCTGAAAAGGCACTTGAGCTTAGAACTAGAGATAGACAAAGAAAACTTATTGGCAAGATTGATGCAGCAATATCAAGAATAGATAATGGTACTTATGGTTATTGCGAGGTTACAGGAGAACCAATTGGGCTCGCCAGGCTAGAAGCAAGGCCGGTAACTACGTTGAGTATTGAGGCTCAAGAAATGCATGAAAGATCTGAAAAGCTCCACTCAGACGATTAGTTCAAAATATCAACAGTATTTTCAAGATTTATTAGTTACTAATATCTCTAATTGCTAATTTGCATTAATATCTAATTTAGAATCATTGTTTGTAAATATTTGATTTATATGAGAACATTGTTTGAACATAAGTCAAATTATACAATAAAAACAATATTTTAAAAGTATTTGTAAAATAGAACAAAATGTGTACATTTAGTTAATTAATATTTTAACTGGAGGTCACAAATGAGCAAAGCGACGACAAACTTGAAGATAGTAGACGAAAATAAACTAGACACTGCGGGCAAAACAAAAGCCTTAGATGTAGCTTTATCTCAAATAGAACAAGCTTACGGTAAAGGCTCTGTCATGAAACTTGGCCAGAGAAGTGCCATGGATGTCGAGTCAATTTCAACTGGATCAATTTCTCTAGATATTGCTTTGGGCATTGGCGGATTGCCAAAAGGCAGAATTGTTGAGGTTTACGGACCTGAGTCTTCTGGTAAGACAACACTAGCTTTACATGTAATTGCTGAAGCACAAAAGCAAGGCGAAAATTGCGCATTTATAGATGCTGAGCATGCGTTAGATCCAGCATATGCAAAAAAACTTGGGGTTAATATAGATGAGTTGATTATTTCACAACCAGATACAGGTGAGCAAGCACTTGAAATAACTGACTCCCTTGTCAGATCAAAAGCAATATCTGTCTTAGTCGTTGATTCGGTTGCGGCACTTGTGCCTAGAGCAGAAATTGAAGGCGAGATGGGTGACTCACATATGGGATTACAAGCTAGATTAATGAGTCAGGCTTTAAGAAAATTAACAGGGTCAGTATCTAAATCAAACTGTATGGTAATATTTATCAATCAAATCCGAATGAAAATTGGAGTAATGTTTGGTAGCCCAGAAACTACAGCTGGTGGTAATGCTTTAAAATTTTATTCATCATGCAGACTAGATATTAGAAGAATAGGGGCAATCAAAGATAAAGAAGAGATTATTGGTAATCAAACAAGAGTTAAGGTTGTAAAAAATAAAGTAGCCCCACCATTTAAAGTAGTTGAATTTGACATAATGTACGGCGAGGGTATTTCTAAATTGGGTGAATTAGTTGATACCGGTGTAAAAATTGGGATTATAGATAAAGCTGGCGCATGGTTTTCATATAACGGTGATAAAATAGGACAGGGAAGAGAAAATTCTAAAATATTCCTTAATGATAATCCTAATGTTGCTCAAGAGATTGAATCCAAAATCAGAGATTACTATAAAGATAATGAGCAAGAACTGCTGGAAGAAGTTGCAAAAGCTGAGCCTTCACCTAAAGAGGTTCAAGAGCCAGCAGAATAATATATTTTTCCTTAGGTTGAAGCAATTAGGGCGCGTAAAGCGCCCTTTTGCGTTTTAGCAATATAGTGGTATATCTTAATCATGAAACTAAATGACATAAGAGATACTTTTCTTAACCATTTTAAAAATGATGATCATGAAATTGTTCCTTCAAGTCCTTTAGTTCCAAATAATGATCCAACATTGATGTTTGCTAACTCAGGAATGGTTCAGTTTAAAAATGTTTTCACCGGACTTGAGACATTAAATTTTACAAGAGCAACTACTTCACAAAAATGTATTAGAGCTGGTGGTAAGCATAATGACCTTGAAAATGTTGGTTATACTGCAAGACATCATACTTTCTTTGAAATGCTTGGAAATTTTTCATTTGGTGATTATTTCAAAGATCACGCCATTGAGATGGCTTGGAATTTAATTACTAAGGAATTCAAAATAGACAAAGATAAATTATGGGTAACCATTTATCATGATGATGAAGATGCGTTTCAAATATGGAAAAAAATCTCTGGTTTTAACGATGATAGAATAATTAGAATTAGTACTAATGACAATTTTTGGTCCATGGGTGAAACGGGGCCATGTGGTCCATGTTCTGAAATATTCTATGATCATGGTGAAGAGTATGATGGGTTCCCACCAAGTGAGGCAGATGCAACAAAAGACAGGTTTGTAGAGATATGGAATCTTGTCTTCATGCAGTATGAGCAATTAGATGCTCAAAAACGTATAGATTTGCCAAAACCATCCATTGATACTGGAATGGGCTTAGAGCGTATAGCTGCAGTATTGCAAGGAACAAATAATAATTATGAAATAGACAGTTTTCAGACAATCATTAAAAACTCTATTGAGATAACAAAAAAAAATAGTGAAGATGCTATGATTAGTCATCGTGTAATTGCAGACCACTTACGGTCCTCAGCTTTTTTAATAGCAGATGGAGTTCTTCCATCAAATGAAGGAAGAGGCTATGTTTTAAGGCGAATTATGAGAAGAGCTATGAGACATGTCCATATGCTTGATTATAAGGACCCCTTAATACACCAGTTGGTCCCAATAATTGTTTCTAATATGTCAGCAAATTATCCAGAACTTATAAGGGCACAAACATTAATTACCGAAACATTAAAATATGAAGAAATTCGATTTAAAGACTTGCTGACTAATGGAATTAAGCAATTAGATGAAGAGATATCTAAAATATCAAATGACACACTTTCTGGTAAGTCTGCTTTTAAACTTTACGATACATATGGATTCCCATTTGATCTGACGGAGGATATTTTAAGATCTAAAAATATTAAGGTTAATAAAAAAGAATTTAACGAATCCCTAGAGAAACAAAAATCTAAGGCACGCCAAAATTGGTCTGGAACAGGTAGTAAGGCTACTGATAAAATATGGTTTGATATTCTATCAAATACCACGCCAACAGATTTTTTAGGTTACGAGGAGGAAAGTGGAGCAGCGATAATACAATCAATCGTAGTTAAAGATAAAATAGTTAATACCATTAGTGTTAATGATGAGGCGGTATTAATATTGAATCAAACTACATTCTATGGAGAGTCTGGAGGTCAAATTGGTGACACAGGTATTATTTCTACTGATGACTGCATTTTTGAAGTTACAGATACAAAGAAAAAACTAGGACTTCATTTGCACTACGGTAAAGTCAAAAAAGGAAATATGAAAAATGGTGATAGCGTAACACTTGAAATCAATATTTCAAAAAGAAACTCGTTAAGATCATACCACACAGCCACGCATTTACTTCATCAATCATTAAGAGATACTCTTGGTGATCATGTAACACAAAAAGGTTCTTTGGTATCACACGATAGATTGAGATTTGATTTCAGTCATCACAAACAAATAAGCAAAGAAGAGGTCGATAAGATTGAGTCTATTGTAGACAATAAAATTGCACAAAACTATCCTGTATGGACACAGTCAATGAAACCAGAAGATGCAATCAAAATGGGAGCCCTAGCATTGTTTGGTGAAAAATACGGTGATGAGGTGCGTGTTATATTTATTGGGGCAGATAAAAATGATGCATATAGCATTGAGTTATGTGGAGGCACGCATGTTAAACAAACTGGAGAAATTGGTAAGTTTAAAATTATAAGTAACTCATCTGTAGCAGCTGGAATTAGAAGAATAGAGGCAATAAGAGATACAGATGTGGACGAATATGAGTCAGAACTTAGTATAAAAGAAAAAGAACTCTTAGAAGTTAATAGAATAAAAGAAGATCAAATTAACATTGCCAAACAAGAAAAACAAAAACTTGAAACATTAATTAATGATCAGATTGACGATCTAGATGAGTTTAAATTAATAACTGCTTCATGTAAAAATATAAAATCTAAGGATCTACGGAATGTCATTGATAATACAAAAAATAAAATAAAAAAAGATGGTGTAGTTGTTGTACAGGTCGAAAATGATGAAAAACTGACTTTTCTGATTGGTATTACTAATAAATTATCAGAATCACTTTCTGCAATTGAGATTGCGGAATATGCAGCTTCTATTTCAGGTGGTAAGGGTGCTGGTGGTCGAAAGGATTTTGCTCAATCTGGAGGAAGCTATAATTCAAATGAAGATCCTTTAAATAAAATAAAAGAATTTATATTGTCAAAAGTATAGATTGACTAAGCTATTACCGTTTGAAGATTTTGGTCAATCTTAGCTAAAAATTCCTGAGTATTTAGCCACTTTTGATTTTCAGAAACGAGTATAGCAAGGTCTTTTGTCATGTTACCACTTTCAACAGTGTCAACGCATACCTTTTCTAGTTTGCTAGCAAAATCAATCAATGCTTCATTCTCATCCATTTTGCCTCGGTAAGACAAACCCCTTGTCCAAGCAAATATTGAAGCTATTGGATTAGTAGATGTAGCTTCACCTTTTTGATGCATTCTATAATGCCTTGTGACTGTCCCATGGGCAGCTTCAGCTTCTATAGTTTTTCCATCTGGGGTCATTAAGACACTAGTCATTAAACCTAGTGATCCAAATCCTTGAGCAACTGTATCAGATTGAACATCACCATCATAATTTTTACATGCCCATACAAACTTACCGTTCCATTTTAAGGCAGCAGCTACCATATCATCAATTAACCTATGCTCATAAGCAACACCATGAGATTCAAATTCAGCCTGAAATTCTTCTTCATATACTTCTTGAAAAAGATCTTTAAAGCGACCGTCGTATGCTTTTAATATTGTATTCTTTGTTGATAGATATACTGGCCACTTTCGCATCAAAGCGTAGTTCATACACGCTCTCGCAAAATCTCTAATAGAGTCGTCAAGATTATACATTGCCATTGCAATACCACTTGAAGGAAAGTCAAATACATCTTGTTCAATTGGATATGCAGTAGGGTCCTCGGGAGTCCATTTAATTGTTAATTTTCCCTTGCCAGGAACCCTAAAATCAGTTGCGCGATATTGATCACCAAACGCATGTCTTCCAATAACAATAGGATCAGTCCAACCTGGTACTAGTTTTGGAATATTTTTACATACTATAGGTTCTCTAAATACTGTGCCGCCTAAAATGTTTCTTATAGTTCCATTTGGTGAACGCCACATAGTTTTAAGATCAAATTCAGTTACTCTATCCTCATCCGGAGTAATTGTTGCACACTTAACACCAACGCCATATTTTTTTATTGCTTCAGCAGAATCAATAGTTACTTGGTCATTTGTTTTATCTCTATTTTTAATACCTAAATCATAATAGTGAAGGTCGACGTCGATATATGGTAAAATAAGTTTTTCTTTAATAAATTCCCATATAATTCTCGTCATTTCATCGCCATCTACTTCAATGACTGGATTTTTGACTTTAATTTTTGACATCTAAATTTAGAACCTTTCGAAGTTCCTCAGAATTTTTAACAACAATATATGCATCTTTTATATTTTCGCCGGCAAATTTGCAATCAATAGTTTTATCTATTAGTGCAATTAATTGTTCCCAATAATTATTGATATTAAATAAAATTATTGGCTTCTTGTGAATTTGTAATTGTTTCCATGATAAGACTTCAAAGAACTCTTCAAGGGTTCCAATACCTCCTGGAAGTATTAAAAATTTATCTGCCTTATTAAACATATTAATTTTACGTTCATGCATCGTTTCAACAACTTCAATACTAGAAATATTTAAATTCTTTTTTTCTTTATCTGCAAGGTGGTTAGTTATAGTACCTTCAACAACTCCACCATTATCAAATGCTGCATTAGCAATAATCCCCATCAGGCCCATGTCACCGCCACCATATATAATTTTAATGTTATTTTTTGCTAATAAATGCCCTAATTCTTTTGCTATTTTAGAAAAAATAGTTTCTGACCCGCTTGATGAGCCACAGTATACAGCTATTGATCTCATTGTGCCCAATGTAGATTAGTTAATTGCTATTTGCGAGTGTCTTTTTGTAAATAGAGATTTAAGTGCATCTGGTAACGCCAATAGGGCGGGCGTTACAAATAAAGTTGCAACAGCAGCAAAGCTCAAACCCCAGACTAAAGCCCATGCAAGGGGCTCAGTAAAATACGTTTCAGCACTTTTGTAACTTATAGTTCTTTCAAAAATATTAATACTCAATTGTAAGGCCGAGGGTAGAATTCCTATTACTGTTGTAATATTAGTAAGAAGGATTGGTCTTATTCTACTTTTTGTTGACAGAATAATGGCCTTAATTTTGTCTGGCTCGTTTTTTTTAATTTTTCTATAACTATCAATTAAGATTATATTATTGTTTACAACAATACCTGCACAGGCAACTATACCAAGCCCAGTCATAATTATATTAAAATTCATTTGCAAAACAATTAATCCTACAAATATACCTGTAGTAGATAAGACCAATGAGAATAAGATAATAAATGTATGATAAAAATTATTAAATAATGAGATTAAGATAATAAACATTGCCAGTAATGCAAATATAAATGCGCCAGTCACAAAGTTAACAGAGCTTTGCGAGTCCTCTGCTTCTCCTATAAATTTAGTATTAACCTCGAGTGGTAATCCAGCTGTGTTTACCCATTCTTTTAGTTTAGTTATTATTTCTACAGTATTAGCATTATTTGATACATCTGCATCAATTACTAAATTTCTTTCTCCATCTTTCCTTCCAATAGAATATATTTTGTCTACTGGCTTTTTAGAAACAAATTCTGAAATTGGTAATGGACCTTTCATGGTGTTGACTTTTAGTGTCTCAATATTTTCGAGAGTTCTTTGATCGTCTGGAAGATAGATTTTAATATCAAGTTCGTCTGTATCTTTTGGTCTTAATGTGCCAATTTTTAGACCATCTGTAGCAATGTTTATGATAGCCCCGATTGATTGAATAGGAACATCAAATTTACTAGTTTGTTTTCTGTCAATATCATATTTCCACTCAAGCCCAGTAATTGGATATTTAATTTCAGCATTCTCTATCTCAGGAAAATTATCTAGTTTTGATTTAATTATCTCAGCTGTTTGAGCTAAGAGCCTTTTGTCAGACGAAGAAACTTCTATTTCAATTGGTTTACCAGCATTAAGAACACTACTGATTGAGTTTTCCTTTATTTCAATACCATAACCAACAATTTTATCAAAATCTCTTCTAAGCTCGTCAATTATTATACTTGGGTCTAAAATTTCGTCTGGATTTTTAAACTCCATCCATACTTTTGCTATTATATCAGATGGGTTTTGATCAAAAATCCAAATATGTTTTCTTTGTACTGTATTTGCAACGTAGTTCTCGACATATGGATTTTTATCAATAATTTCAACAACTTCATTAATATATTTGGTCTTTTCTTCCGTAGTTAGATTGCCTCTTGCTGTAACATTTATTCTTGCCCCATCCGCCTTATCATCTGGAAAGAATTGAATACCAGTTCCAAATTTTCCATAAATTAGTATGACCATTATGAATGTTAATAGGCTTAAGCTCGCAACTTTGATAGGTGAATCTATAGCTAGCTTTAAAACATTTTCATATTTTTTAATTAAGAATTGATTTTTATTTTCTGAAACTGGACTCATGTCAGACGTTTTTTTCTCAATCATTGAGCCCAATGCAGGAACAAAAATAAGTGTGACTATTAGTGAGCAGCTGAGAACAACTATCACAGTAATAGGAATTACTCTCAACCATTGACCAATAGTATCAGGCCAAAAAACAAGTGGGATAAAGGCGGCAATAGTAGTCAAGGCAGACGCAATTATAGGCCAGAACATATTATAAGAAGCGTTAATATATGAGTCTCTTCGCCTTACACCTCTTTCTTGCTCAGCTCTTGCATATTCGGATATTACGATTGGTCCGTCAACTAGCATACCTACTGCTAAAATTAATCCGAATATTGTCATCAGATTGTAGGACATGCCAATAGAATCTAAAATTAATATTGAGAATAGATATGTTACAGGAATTGCAAATCCAATTAATAATCCACTTCTAATTCCCAATATACCAATGACAATAATCATAACTAATATTATTGCTGTAATAACTGTATTTTCAGCAGCACCAATTCTCTGATTAATAGAAATAGACTCATCATCAATAATAATTGCTTCAATATTTGGATGAAATTTTCCAATATTATTATTTAATATTTCTCTTACAGATTCGTATGAAGCAAGGACATTGGTTCCAGGTTTTCTAGCAACGTCCATTCCTAAAGCTTGATATCCATTTACTTTTACATATTCTTTTCTTTCTAAAAAAGATCTTTCAATCTTTGCAACATCTTTTAATTCTAAGACAAAATTATTTATTGATCTAATTGGGAGATATTTTAATTCTTCATAATCCTCATAAAGACCAGGAACTTTAATTGAAAAATCTGCATTATCGTCAGCTAAAATCCCTGCGGGAACCAAGTTATTGAAAGATTTTAGTGCATTTACTATTTCGATTATATTTACCTTATGTTTTTCCAATAGCCCTGGATCAACAGTAATTTTTACAATCTCTTCCTTAGCTCCATTTATTTCAACCTCAGTAACATTAGGAATTGTTTCAAATTGAGACTTATATTCTTCGGCTACGTTATGTAAAATTCTATAGGGTACATCGCCATAAATCCCTATTTTGATTTCTGAAAACAGTGATGAGTCATATTCTCTTACATCTTCTATTTCAACATTATCCGGTAATTTGCTCCTGCTATCCTCAACTTTATTTCTGACAAATTTTGATAAATTTTCCTCATCTGTATTCAAATGGAATTGCACCATAAACTGAACAAGACTATCTTTTGAAATAGATATTACACTTTTTATTCCCTCTAAAGACATTAGCTCTCGTTCTAATGGTTCAGTTACTAGTTTCTCTATATCATCAGACACCAATCCCTGATAACTAGCTACGACAGCAACCGTTTTAAGGTTCACTTCAGGTCTTTCCTCCTTTGGAAATGTGATATATGAAATAATGCCCAGCAATGAAATCATCAATAACAAAGTTGAAATTGTTTTCTTTCTTAATAGAACTGTTGCTAGAGCATTTTTTAGCATCTTAAATAAAAATATATCTCTTCTTTCTAGAAGCAATTATTTTTCTCACGTGTCCAGGCAAAATCAGTAAACAAGGAGTAACTATTAAAGTTAAAATAGCTGAGAAAGATAACCCATAAACAATGCATTGTGCTAAAGGAGCCCAAAAAGTAGTAGTAAATGAATTATAATCAATAGTCCGACCAACAGGATCAATACTTAAATCAAGCGCAAGTGGAATTAAACCTAACATCGTTGTGACAGTAGTTAAAAATATTGGTCTCAATCTTTGTGCACACGCTTTTAAAATAGAATCTTTAATATCCATATCATTTTTATTATGAATAAAATTGAACGCATCAATTAAAATAATATTGTTGTTGACCACAATACCAGCCAAAGAAATAACACCAATACCATGCAAAATAGCACTAAATTCTTGATTAAATATTAATAAGCCAGTGAAAACTCCTGCCGTACTCATAATTACAGCAGTTAAAATTATAAAACTTTGATAAAAACTATTGAACTGAGTTACAAGCAATGCAGCCATTAAAAGGAGGGAAATTATCATTGCTTGAACAACAAATTTCATAGAGTCATTTTGCTCTTCGTTTTCACCACCAAAAACAATATCAATTTGTGATGGATATTCTTGAGTCTTTATCCATGACTCTATTTCTGATACTTTTTCTCCAACTGTTACTCCCTCAGTAGTATTCATTTTAATATACATTACATTCCGAGCATCATAGCGTCGTAAAAAGCTGACATTTTTTTTCGCTTTTTTTGTTACAAAATTACTTATTGGAACAGCGCCATTATTAGTCTCAATTGTGATTTCATCTAATTGATCGATTGATCTATCCTGCTCAGGAAACCTTACATAGATTTCTAATTCTTCATCAACATCATCTGGACGATATTTACCCAACATGACACCATTAGTAACTAAATTAACAGCAGTTCCAATTGTGAATATATCGGCACCATATTGAGCAGCTTTTGGCTTATCTATAGTTAACTGCCATTCAACTAAAGGAATAGGAAGTGTGTCTTCAATACTTGCAAGCCCTTCAACATTTTCGTCTATGAAAGTTCTTAGTTCCTTGGTGAAGGGTATTAATAAGTCAGTAGATGGACCTGAGAGTCTTATTTCAATATCTTTACCTACAGGAGGCCCATTTTGCAACTCATCAACCGAAACTTTTATTCCAGAAATAAGATCAGTTTTTTTTCGAATATCGTCAATTATTTCGTAACCATTTTTCCGTTCTTTTCGTTCAATAAATTCAAAGAATACATTTGCGATTGTATCTTCAGCATTCCCTCCACGGGATCCAATTCCTCCAAATCGACCAGTTTGTAAATATATATTTTTTATACCAGGTGTTTCCGTAAGAATTTCTTCAACTTCAGATGTAAGATTATTTATTTCTTCAATTGATAAATTACCTCTTGCAGAAATTTTAACATTTCCAAAATATGGATCCGTTTGACTAAAAAATACCATACCTGGACCAAAAGACATGTAGGAAGATATAATAATATAAAGCGTTATAATAATTGATGATAAAACTAGTATTGGTCGTTTTATTACCCAATTTAAAATAGATACATACTTTCCTAAATAGCCAGTTAATTCTTCAAGATTAAAATTCTTTTCAGAACCAAGGCTCGAAAAGTTTTTCTTTGATGATGATGATGCAACGCCAAATACACTACCAATAACTGGTACAAACAAAAGACTATAAAATAGAGCAATTAGAAGCACTATAAATATTGTTAAGGGGAGCACTCGCATAAATTGACCTGAAATCCCAGGCCAAAAATATAATGGTATAAATACTGCTAGAGTTGTTGCTGATGATGCAACGATTGGCCAAAACATTCTTTTAGCGGCATAAACATAAGCTTCTTGTTTTTTGAAACCTTCAACCATTTTTCTATCAGCAAACTCTACAACAACTAGAGATCCATCTATAAGCATTCCTAAAGCTACTAGTATCCCAAAAATGACCATAAAATTGTAATCATAACCAGCAATATACAGAACAAATAAAGATACTAAGATTGATATTGGAATTCCTGAACCAACAATTAATGAAGAACGTATTCCAAGAGCTAGCATAGTTATAATAATAACGAAGAGTGTTGCTAAAAGAATATTGCCCTGAAGTGACTGAACCTGTTTGGCAATATAATTTCTATTATCTAAAATAAAATTTATATTTATGTCACTTGAAATTTTATTCTTATAAGAGTTAACTACCTCTTCAACTTGATCGAGTGTTTCAATTATATTTTCACCTCGACTTTTCTTAACAAAAATTGAGAGAGTTTTTTTACCATCTATTTTAGAATAACTTTCACGATCTTTAAAATTTCTTTTTACCTTAGCTATATCAGATAAATATATTGTACTATTATCAGTAGATCTTACCGGTAAGTCATATACATCTCTCGCGGTTTCAAATAAACCAGGAAGACTTACTGAAAACTGGCCTTTACCAGTTTCAATTTCGCCAGCAGTAACGACTTGATTATTGTTTGCAACTGCTCTTAAAATTTCATTGTATGAGATGTTATAACTCTCTAATTGTGATCTATTTATAGTAGCTTCAAGTTGTTCATCTCTGGCTCCAACTATCTCAGCGTCAAATACTGCAGGTATTAATTCGATATCTTTTTTAATCTCTCGGGCGAGGTTCAATAAATATCTCTCACCAGAAACATCAGAATTTATAGTAATTATAACTATGGGCTCATCAGAAATTGACAACTCTCTTACGACTGGATCCTTTGCATCTTCCGGAAATTTGGGCTCTGCATCGCTCACAGCATCCCTAATTTTATCAATTGAAATCTTCATAGAATCAACAGCATCAAATCTGACTATTACAGCCGCATAGTCATCACCGGCAAACCCCTGCATTTCCTCTATTCCTGAAATTCCCCTTATCTCATCTTCAAGTGGTTTTAAAAGAAGTCTCTCGGCATCGCTTGGAGAGATGCCAGGGAGCACAACACCAGCATAAACGACAGGTGATGTGATTTCAGGTTCAGATTCGATAGGAATATTAATTCTTCCAATAATTCCAGCAAAAATTAAAACAACTAAAATTGCTAGAGTAGTTCTCTTTCTATCAACTAAAAATTCTATCATAGCAGTCTTTTGTTAATCTAATTTCCAAAAAAATTATAATTTAGCCTTGATCAATTTGTGTGTTAATTTTTTGACCATCTATTACGTATTCTTGACCAACAGTAATTAATATTGTTTGTTCGGGCAGTCCAACTACCCAAATACCATCTGCTGTATCTTCGATAATTTGAATTTTTAAAAATTTGGCAATATTATCCTCAACTATTTTAACTCCTAAATCTCCAGCATCATTTAAAGACAAAAGATAAGAGGGGATTAGTTGTGCTTTTACTTCTTGGAGTGGAACTTTGATGGTTGCAGTAATACCCTCTCTGATTAATCCACTTTTATTATCAAATGTTGCTTCAATTTTATATGTTCTAGTAGCTGAATTTGAGCTTTTGCTAATATAAGATATTTGACCATCTAATTTTTTTCCATCAAGTAATTCAATGCTTACTTTTTGATCAGGTA
>ERZ802822.411-NODE-411-length-30646-cov-9.135300_pt1 | contig 30646 bp, 28 predicted proteins | sample MGYA00345649_ERZ802822 | MGnify/ENA primary metagenome ERZ802822 (study PRJEB30503, sample SAMEA104212359) | marine metagenome | biome: Westerlies Biome; feature: [SRF] surface water layer (ENVO:00010504) within the epipelagic zone...; material: water...
CTGCCATAGCTCCAGCGGTAGAGCGCACCCTTGGTAAGGGTGAGGTCGCGTGTTCGAATCACGCTGGCAGCACCATTTTTCCCCATGCTAAACATGCGAAACTGATGCCGCCGATAATGCACAGGACCGCGTCATCCAGCAGGACGAGCCTATTGTCGGTGCAAGCGGCCCGCTTTGTCTGGCCCATCGCGGGTGAGCCTGGCCACCAGCCGGTGGGTGAGCGGTGCCACAACCAAAATTGTCGGAAAGGCGACGATCCAGCTTTTATACCAGGCCGCCAGCCATAAGGCGGCAAACCCATTGGCTAACACCGCGGCGTTCAGCGTTGCCACTCCCAACACCACACAGGACATGATGATCGACAAACAAAAACTGAACAATAATGGGGCAAATTTAGCCGGTATCATTGTGACGATCCCCTGATCTTAAAATGATTATGATCTTGAAATGATTTGCAACTGGCGACACGGCTGTTATGCCGGCCAGATTTTCTGGCCCCAGCGCCGCGCTAGTTGCAGATCATCCCCAAAATCGTCCAGATAGGCCAGATCAAGCGGCGTCACCGGCGCTTCAGCCGACCCGGGCCGGCACCCACCAGATGCCATTTCGAACAGCATCATATGCCGCGGCGCCCCCATGACATTGGTAAATTTATGACAGGCAATGGCGCCATCCTGCGCGACAAAATCCGGCGCCAGATGTTGCGCAGCGATGCTGCCAATTCTTTCGTCATGTTGCGGTGCTTCGATCGAGAGAAGGTCTACATAAGGCCCATCAATCTGACCGTCAATCTGACCGTCAATCTGACCGTCCAATATGTTATTAGTCGCAAAACTTGACCATTCATGCGCCAAAATGGCGGCTGACGGGTTTTGGCGCAGCCGCATCATGGCGCGGGTATTTTCGGTTTGCGTCAGTTTGAGCTGGGCCGGGCTTGGGTCTAAAAACACCTTTGTTGAATCACCGCCAAACATGCCGATATAGCGGTATAGACCGGCGGCGTCATGGCTGGCCGGGGCCTCATAATGCGCCGCCCAGCGATAGCCGGGCCGGGCCAGTTTTTCCGGGATATGTTCATCATGGAACCAGCTGAGGTAATGATCGCGATCAGCCGCCGCGATATCATAATTTAATAGCCACACGCTGGCCGCCATATCTGTCCCTCCTGAAAAATCGGTTTCGCTGATGCTGTTAACTGGCCGAAGCCAGCGCAGTATCCACATTAAAAACCAGTTTGTCAGCGGTTTTATCACACCCCACCCTGATCATATCGCCATCGGCAAAATCGCCTTGCAATAACGCCTCGGCAAGCGGGTTTTGCAATTTCGTCTTGATCACCCGCTGCAACGGCCGCGCGCCGAATTGCACGTCATAGCCTTTATTCGCAAGCCAGTCAGTGGCATCGTCGCTCAGGCTTAGCGTCAAGCCACGCTCGGCAAGCCGCGCTTGCAGACGTCCAAGCTGGATCGTCACAATCTGCCCCATATCATCGCGCGACAACCGGCGGAACAGCAATATTTCGTCAAGCCTGTTCAGAAATTCCGGCCGGAAAAGCTCGGCAACTTCGGCCATGATGGCATCGCGTGCGGCATCTGCCGGCGCATGATCATCCAACGCCAGCAAATGTTCGGCACCAATATTCGATGTCAGCAAAATCATCGTATTGCGAAAATCGACCTGCCGCCCTTTGCCATCTGTCAACCGGCCCTCATCAAGAACCTGCAGCAAAATATTGAATATATCCGGGTGCGCTTTTTCAATTTCATCAAACAGCACCACCTGATACGGGCGGCGGCGCACAGCTTCGGTCAGGGCGCCACCATCCTCATGCCCGACATAGCCGGGCGGCGCACCAATCAGCCGCGCCACCGCATGTTTTTCCATATATTCTGACATATCCATGCGTAAGACAGCATTGTCATCATCGAATAAAAATGCCGCCAATGATTTGCTCAGTTCAGTTTTGCCAACACCGGTTGGCCCCAGCATCAAAAAGCTGCCCATCGGCTGGTTCGGATCAGCCAGCCCGGCGCGCGACCGTCGGGTGGCATTGGCAACCGCCGCAATGGCCTCTTGCTGGCCAATAATGCGCCGGCCAATATGATCCTCCATCGCCAGCAGCTTGTCACGTTCGCCTTCGAGCATTTTGTCAATCGGAATGCCTGTCCATTTGCTGATCACCTCGGCAATATGCTGGCTGGTCACCGCCTCATTCATTGTTTCAGCCGCCGCCACCGCCGCTTTTGCCGCTTTCAGCTCCTGCTCAAGCGCTGGTAACTGACCATAGGTCAGTTCAGCCGCCGCGCCCAGATCGCCGCGGCGCTGTGCCACCTCAAGTTTATGTCTGGCATCTTCAATTGCTTGTTGCAGTCTGACCACTTCGGCGGTCTGGCCTTTGACCGCTTCCCAGGCCGCGCCCAGTTCGGCGGATTTGGCCTCAAGCGCCGCCAATTCGTCAGCAATCGCCCCAAGCCGTTTGTCTTCCGACCCCTTGGTGCCAGCCTGTTGCTGGTCGCGTTGCAGCGCTGCCTGTTCTATTTTGAGCTGCATAATCTGCCGGTCAGCCGCGTCAAGTTCGGCTGGCTTGCTATCGGCCTCAATGCGCAAATGGCTGGCCGCTTCATCCATCACGTCAATGGCTTTATCCGGCAAAAACCGCTCATTGATATAGCGATGCGACAGCTTCGCCGCTGCCACCAGAGCCTCATCGGTGATGCGCACCCCATGGTGGACTTCATATTTTTCTTTCAGTCCACGCAGAATGAAAATGCTTTCCTCGACCGTTGGTTCATCGACAAAGACCGGCTGAAACCGCCGCGTCAGCGCCGCGTCTTTTTCGACATATGTGCGATATTCATCAATCGTTGTCGCACCAATACAGCGCAGTTCGCCGCGCGCCAAAGCCGGCTTCAGCAAATTTGAAGCATCCATCGCCCCATCGGCTTTGCCAGCCCCGACAAGCTGGTGCATTTCGTCGATGAACAGAATAATTTCACCATCACGATCCTGCACTTCTTTCAGCACCGATTTCAGGCGTTCTTCAAATTCACCGCGGTATTTTGCGCCAGCGACAAGCGCCCCCATATCAAGCGACAACAGCGTTTTATTGGCCAGCGCCTCGGGCACATCGCCATTGATGATACGTTGCGCCAGACCTTCGGCAATGGCTGTCTTTCCGACACCCGGTTGGCCGATCAGAACCGGGTTATTCTTTGTCCGGCGCGCCAGAATCTGAATAGAGCGCCGTACTTCGGCATCACGCCCAATGACCGGATCCAGTTTGCCGTTGCGGGCGTTGTCGGTCAGATCGGTGGTGTAACGCGATAACGCATCATAGCTGTCTTCAGCACTGTCGCTATCGGCGCTGCGGCCTTTGCGCATATCCGCTATCGCCGTTTCCAGCGCCGCCACCGTCACCCCGGCATCAGCCAATGCCGTGCCAACAGATGATTGTGACTGGGCCATCACCAACAGCAATATATCAGCAGCGATATACTGATCCTGCCGCGATTTGGCTTCGGCCTCGGCGGCACCAAGCAGCCGCGCCAGATCCGCGTCCATTTGCAACTGGCCAGACCCACTGCCGGTGACCTGTGGTAATTTAGCGAGGTTTGCATCAAGCCGTTTACCCAGCGCCGCACTGTCACCGCCAGCCTTGCTGATCAGCATTTTGACAGTCATATTATCGTCTTTTAGAAGCGCTGCCAGAATATGTTCACCAGTCAATTTCTGATGATCGGCAGACAATGCGGCTGTTTGTGCCGCGCCTATCGCATTACGGACAATGGCGGTAAATTTATCCCCTTGCATCACACATCTCCTTTTCATCCCCCGATGATCAATCACCAACACGTTAATTGTGGGGTGAAAATCAAACAGCCGAACTGGCGCGCAAAACATGCGGCATAGCATTGATGATGCTGTTTTGATTTAAAAATGATGTATGTATTCATCCTTTCTATTTCAATATTTTGGTAATAGATTTTTAATAACATCTTGCCAGGCTGGCGGTTCACATGCTGTGATCCTGCCGATGACCATACCACCCCCCCATCCCGCAATTTCTGTTACGACGGCCCGATTTATCAGCGTCGAATGGCGTTTTTTGTTATTCGGCATGATCATGGCGTTCTGGTCGTCGCTTGGTCAGACCTTCTTCATTTCGCTGTTTTCCGATGATATTCGCGCCGCGCTGGATCTCAGTCACGGTGATTTTGGCACCTATTATGCCATCGCCACAACCGCAAGCGCCATCAGCCTTTTATGGCTTGGCAAGCTGGCTGACACCATGCGGCTGGAAAAACTGGCATTATTTATTCTGATCAGCCTGTGCGTCGCGGCGGTTTTTTTCAGCCAGGTCAATTCGGTGGTGATGCTGGTGATCGGGCTGTATCTGTTGCGGATGTTTGGCCAGGGCATGATGACACATGTCTATAGCACCGCCATGGCGCGCCGCTATGTGGCAGCGCGCGGCCGCGCCATTTCAATTGCTCAGCTTGGCCATACATTAAGCGAGTCGATCGGGCCGGCAAGCGTTGTCGCGCTGCATGCGGTTCTCGACTGGCGCACAATCTGGATCATTTTGCCGGCATCCGCCTTATGTCTTGTCGCCCCGTTCCTGCGCCAGTTGACGCGCCGCACGGCGTTGCAGGATGGCGAGGGTGTTGAGGGTCTGTCGGCTGACGAGCCAGACAGCATAAATGCGGGCACCGCCAACGGCCAGAACGTATCCTCAGGCCATTGGCGGCGGCGCGATGTACTTGCCGACCCGCGCTTTTGGCTGGCTATTTTATGGCTGGTGGCGGTGCCTTCATTTGTGCTGACCGGCTTGCTGTTTCACCAGCTTTTTCTGGCCGAGGCGAAAGGTGTTGCGCTGAGCCACTGGACAGCAAGCTATGTGCTTTATGCGCTGTTCGCGGTGATTGGCAGCCTGACCATCGGCCAGTTGATCGACAGGTTTTCAGCGCGGCGTGTTGCACCGCATAGTTTATTGCCGAATGCGCTGGCCTGTGGCGCGCTTTTATTTGGCTCGGTTGACATTGGCGTGCCGTTATTTTTTATCTTTTTTGGTCTGGCGATCGGCATGCCGCATACCGCCAATGCGGCGCTTATTGCCGAAATATATGGCACCCGCTTTATGGGTGAAATCAAGGCACTTTTCATGCTGGTTTCGGTATTTGCATCGGCCCTTTCGCCCATGATCATGGGCGTTATGATCGATTCTGGTTTTGGCCTCGATGCGCTTTTGGGGTTAAATATCGCGATCCCGCTGCTGGCACAGTTTATGGCCATACTGGTCTTGCATCTGCGGCGCTAATCGCCACATAATTTATTATGGATAAATCATCTGAAAAATTGGCAGAAATATCGCCGATCGGAATCAATGACCGCCCGGGGGCAATGCGGTGCTGGCTAATGTCCGGGCTGTGTTTTTTGCTGGCCTTCGGCGCCGTCCACCTGCCGGCGATGCCGGCGCAGGCGACCGGCTTTGGCACCGCCGATAATCAATGGCCGGGGATCTGGTTTATCTGCGAATTTGCACAACGCCAGCGGGCGCCAGATGATGCCTGCCAGATGTTTGATGATGAAGGGTTTCAGCTTGCCGATGGACGGCTGAGCTATTTACGCATTACACAATCCGATGAAACCGCCTGTCGTGGCGAAAAAAAGGGGCAGTGTTTTCGGCGTGACCGGAAAGACATCACCGTCACAAAAACCAACCGCGGCAGGCTGACGCTGCGCGAAAACCAGTTTGACGTGAAATTTCTGGGCTGTACGCAAACATTTTATTTTGCCGATACCGAACATTACCGGGAAATGTGGCCCGATGAGGATCGTTGTTTCTGGGCCAGCAAACGGCGTTTCTATATCGCCCCATTTGACGGTAATTTCAGCTTTGCAGAGTAAATTTTGCGCACAGGACTCAGCTAACAGTCGGTTTTCATCATGACAGTTTTTTCCCACGGATATTATGCCAGATCTGATGATGCCAGCTTCATTATCGTCAGCGGCGCCGAAACGATAGAGTTTCTGCAATCGATTCTAACAGCGAATATCGCGACCATGCCTATTGGCGGCTGTCGGCCAGCCGCGCTGTTGACGCCGCAGGGCCGTATCTTGATTGATATGATGGTGTATCGGCCGTCCGACGCAGAAATCTACCTGCAAACCGACAATGCGCGCTCTGCTGATCTGTTGGCGCGGCTTCGCAGATATCGCTTGCGCCGTCCGGTCAATCTGGAGCCGAGCGACGATATGCAGCTGACACTGTGGTGGGGATATGATGGCACCAGCGCGCCCGAAGACCCGCGCATTTTTCCGGATCCACGACATGCTGATCTGGGCTGCCGTATTGTCAGTTCCGGCGCCAATTCCGGCGTGGATTTACCGCCAACACTGGAAACAGCCAAAGCTGTCGCATATGACAATTGGAATGCCCGCCGCATTGCCCAGGCCATCCCGGAAGGGGCGGTTGATTTACAGCCGGAACGCGCCTTAATGCTCGAGGCCGGCCTTGATAAGCTGGCTGCCGTGGATTTTGAAAAAGGCTGTTATATTGGTCAGGAAGTGACCGCCCGCACGCATTATCGCGGGTTGGTCAAACGCCGCCTGATACCGATGCAGTGTGATGGGCCGCCGCCAGCCCCGGGCAGTGATATCATCTGGCAGGGCAAAACCATCGGCACCAGTAAAACAGCCGCGCCCGCGCCGGCGGATGCGGGGCAATCTGTGCTTCTGGCTTTGCTGAAACTTGAAGATATCCACGCCATTCTGGCGGCAGCCGACGCACAACCGGAGATAAATCTGACAGTTGATGGTGTGCTGGCAAAACTGTGCCCGCCAACATGGTGTTTGCCATTACCCGTGCCGACATCGCGCTAAATGCGCTGCGCCGCATTCTGGCTAGCTTGAAGTTGGCCCACCAAATAAAGCAGCGGCGGCCGACTGCACCTTGTTTTTTTCCGCAATCAACGCTTCAACTTTGGCAATTTCCGCTTTCATAGCCTCGATATAGGATTGTAAATCCTCGATATTCCAGCTCTGCATATCGGCTGGCATCATGTGCGGTTTTAGCCGTTCGATTTCATCATCCATGCATCACTCCCCTATGCCAATCTGCGTCTAATTTGCACTTTTTCTGCGAAACTGAAAAGGCAGGCTTTGCAATAATACAGAATGCGGCTTATAAGAAAGAGCGTTTCCGATAATTTTTGACTGAAAGAAACTGCGCCGCGCCGTTTTTGAGATTGCTGTGTTAACCGCTCACATCTCAAAAATCCGGGCCGACGCGACAAAGGGTTAAGATAATGACACAGCTTTTGATGCCAAAAGCCACCGCTGTATGGCTGATTGATAACAGCGCCCTCACATTTGAACAGATTGGTGCATTTTGCAACCTGCACCCGCTGGAAGTGCAATCGATTGCCGATGGCGAGGCCGGTATCGGTATTCAGGGATATGATCCGGTTATCAACGGGCAAATCACCCGCGCCGAACTGGACCGGTGCGAGGCTGACTCAACGGCCAATCTGAAACTGGCTGAATCCAATTTGCCGGTTCCTAATCGCCGCACCAAAGGCCCGCGCTATGTGCCGGTTGCACGGCGTGGCGACAAGCCGGATGGCATCATGTGGCTGGTCAAGCATCATCCCGAATTAAAAGACGCCCAGATCATCAAGCTGATTGGCACGACCAAGGAAACCATCGCTAAAATTCGTGAGCGGACACATTGGAATATCGCCAATATCAGCGCCAAACATCCGGCCATGCTTGGTTTATGCAAGCAGACTGATCTGGATGCGGCCATCACCAAGGCAGGCGGCACCACGCAAACCGAAGAACAGCTATCCAATATCAGCGAGCTTCCCTAGCCGACTGTTTGCCGGGCATGGGTGAAAGAGTGGTCAGTGAACGACAGCAACGATGACAATCAGCACCAGATCATCGCCCAGCTTCATCAGCTGGAAAGCGAGCACCGCGATATGGACGATGTCATCGGGCGGCTCGGTGATGACAAACCGTTCGATCAGCTTAAATTACAGCGGTTAAAAAAACGAAAACTGGCGTTAAAAGACGAAATAACCAAGCTCCGCAGCCGAATTTTGCCAGATATTATTGCCTGAAAGATGAAAATCTTGCAGGCTCGTGGGCGTTAGTGTCATCGCCCGGCGGCTGGCATTGATGGCGCACTGAGATCACTGGGCGCACTAAGAGCATTGGCAGATAAATCAATAATGAGATTGTTATGGGCACCACTTCGCAGAAAACCTCGGGAAAAATAGCCATTTGCATGGGCAGCCAGTCTGATTGGCAGACCATGCAGGGCGCTGCCGCCATACTGGATGATCTGGGGGCGGCCTATGAGGTCAAAATTATCTCGGCGCACCGCACTCCGGCGCGGCTGACAGCTTTTGCCGAAGCTGCCGAACAATCTGGTTTTGCCGTGATTATCGCCGGTGCCGGCGGTGCCGCGCATCTGCCGGGCATGCTGGCGGCGCATACGCATTTGCCGGTTTTAGGTGTGCCGGTTGAATCAGCCGCACTCAAAGGCATGGACTCGCTGTTATCGATTGTACAGATGCCGGCCGGTGTGCCTGTCGGCACCCTTGCCATTGGCCATGCCGGTGCGAAAAACGCGGCGCTTCTGGCGGTGCAAATTCTGGCCCTGTCAGACCCGGCACTGGCCAAGGCGATGAAAGACTGGCGCGCGGCACAGACCGCCAATGTCGCCGAAACCCCGCAATAGCCCTAAATAGAAAGTCTGACCAACCAATGGATATGCCGCAAACCACCATCGGTATTTTAGGCAGTGGCCAGCTTGGTCGTATGCTGGTTATCGCCGCTGCACAGCTTGGCATCAAAACCCATATTTTCGCACCTGACGCCGACAGCAGCCCGGCTGGCGAGATCGCCGATGCGACCACAACAGCGGGTTATGATGATTATGCATCGCTTGCCGCATTTGCCGCAACGATCGATGTTGTCACCAGCGAGTTTGAAAATGTGCCATCCGAGACGATGGCGCATCTGGCGCAATTTTGCCCGGTCAGCCCCGGCACCACGGCATTGCATATCGCGCAACACCGGGTGCGGGAAAAAACCTTTGCCCGCCGTCACGGCATCGACACCCCGGATTTCTGGCATATCACCGATGCCGCCAGCCTGCATCAGGCCATGGCTGAACTGCAAGGGCGCGGCGTTCTGAAAACATGCCAGCTTGGCTATGATGGCAAAGGGCAAATCTGGATTGAACCGGCCGATGATTTGGACAGCAGCTTTGCCGCGCTTGATAGTGATGATGCTATTTTAGAAGCGGCCATTGATTTTGACGCCGAAGCCAGCTTTTTGGTGGCGCGGTCTGCCGATGGCCGTATTGCGCATTTTCCGGCCAGTCTGAATACGCACAAAAACGGTATTTTGGCGCGGTCTGTGGCACCGGCGCAGATTGGCGCACATCTGCTCGCATCCGGGCAAAAGGCTGTGCAGACGCTGGCCGAAGAGATGGGGCTGATCGGCTTGCTGGCTTTGGAAACCTTTATCACCAAAGACGGGGCTTTACTGTTCAACGAAATAGCCCCACGTCCGCATAATTCATTTCACTGGACAATTGAGGGATGCGCCACCAGCCAGTTCACCCAACTAGCACGTTGTCTGGCTGGCATGCCGCTCGGCAGCACCCACAGCTATGGCCAGTGGCAAATGGATAATTTGCTGGGTGAAGATATGCAGCGGCTTGACCAACTGGCAGCCGAAGCGGAACTGCATCTTCACCTCTATGGCAAAGATACCGCCAAAACCGGGCGTAAAATGGGGCATACCAACCGGCAGATCAGCGGCTGACGCACAAAAACATTATCTGACTTGTGGGTCGATTTTGGTCAGATCGAACGGGGTTGTCTGATACAAATCATTGATCCAGTTGCTGATCAACAAAAACGCAAAAGGCCGCCAGTTATTGATCGGCGCCTGCCCGGGATCATCATCCGGAAAATAATTTTCCGGCATAACGGTCGCCAGACCTGCGGCAACATCCCGATGATATTCATCGGCCAGAGTCGTCGCATCATATTCGAGATGATTGAAAACAAATAAATCGCCACTTTTGGGGTCGCGCACCATACCGGCACCACAATCAACACCGTCGGCAAGAACATCGAGACCTGCCGCCTTAATGTCATCCGTGCGGTTCATCGTATAGCGCGAAATCGGCATTGGAAACCGGTCAGTAAAGCCATGCATCAAGCGCCCTGAAACCGGTGCCAGGCGATGGTCATATACGCCGAATAATTTGGCCTCGAGCTGATGTTTCGGCACTTTGAAAAAATGCCATAGCAGCGCCTGTGCGCCCCAGCAAATGCCAAGCCGCCGGAAACAATGGCTGCGCGACCAGTCCATAATTTCGGTGAGCTCTTGCCAATAGGCAACCTCGTCAAATGGCAAGGTTTCAATGGGCGCGCCGGTGACAATCAAAGCGTCAAAATAATCATCGCGCACATCGTCGAGCTGGCGATAGAACCGGCGCAGATACCCAGCTTCGGTATTGCGCGGCGTATAGCTTGCTGTTGTCATCAGGATCATTTCAACCTGCAACGGCGTATTGCCAAAAAGCCGCGCAAACTGGATTTCAGTATCGCGCTTTTTTGGCATCAGATTAAGCAGAAGCAGCCGCAACGGGCGGATATCCTGACGCGCTGCCGTTTCCTGTGGCATCACATCGACCTGCTCGGCATTCAGGGTTTCCAGCGCTGGCAGATTATTTGGCACCCTAATCGGCATAGATAGCTCCTGTCATTTGCAGCGTTTGACCGACGCTTTTAGCCTTATAGCGGGGAACGCAGCAAATTCCAATGCCGCGATGACCGCGGTGATGGAGCGTGATCAGATGGGGAAAATTAGCGGGCGTGGCGTCTGCCAAGATTTTTCAGCATGGCGCTGGCAAACCGCTCACCAACAGCCTGCATCCCGCGCAACGGTGCTGTTGCTTTGGGAATCGATGCCACATTGGCAAGCCGGCGATCAAGAAATTCAACGGTCTTGTCCATCGCCCCGCTGTTATCCGCAAGCCAGGCCAGCATGGTCGAGCTGTATACAGCGGCCAGAGTTGCACGCCGCGTATAAAAGCTGAATCCGGTATCTTGCTGCCCCACCGCACGCCACATCGTATCCACTGTCGCATAGAGCAGTTCTGCCGATAATTTTGCATGCGCTGGCAAGGCCAGACATGACAATGCCCGCCGCACAGCATCTTTATTGGCTTGCGCCAGTTCCAGCCGTAACAGCACCAGTGCCCGAATCGCCAGATGGGTCTTTTGAGGAGCTTCAGGCAGCGCCTCAAACGCCGCCACCATTTCAGCATCAGCCAGTCGTGAATGCAGCGCAATCGCATCAATGGCACCTTTTGGAAACAGCGCCGCGACACGGTCATAGGAAACACCGGCATCAGCCGCACCAGCCGCTAATGCGGCGTCACTCCAGCCATCAAAAGGCACATGCATCAAGGTGGCATTCAAAACCGCGACCGCTGCCGGGTCCGCCGTATGATGAGTATGATGAGTGTGATGAGACGCTGTCATCAGTTTATCCTTTGTATAATCCTGCTAAGTTAAAACCTTCTAAGGGCACAAATGGGCGCGGGTTAGGCGCAACCAAATCAATATAGGCATGATCTGGCACAATGCCAAGCTGTTGCCGGTTTAGTGTTTGCACTTCCGTTTTTGTTATGATAAAAGCACCGCTCACTCAAAACGGAATTAATAGCAATCTGTTGAAAGGATGTGAAAGACGTGTACGTCACCGTTAGAGACAATAATGTAGACCAAGCCCTGCGTGTTCTGAAAAAGAAAATGCAGCGCGAAGGTGTGTTTCGGGAAATGAAAAACCGGCGATCTTATGAAAAACCATCAGAACGCCGCGCCCGCGAAGCCGCTGAGTCAACGCGACGAGTTCGCAAGCTCATGCGCAAACGTTTAGAGCGCGAAGGCTATTAGAGGTGATCTCGCAAAGCACCTGATATGTGAAAGCCGCCACCCGGGCGGCTTTTCCATTTTTACCACCCAAAACCATGGCTATAAGCCACGGCATACTGGGTTAAGCCAGCAAGCCAGGCGGATCAATGATCAGCAACTGCGCGATACGGTTTAGTGAAAGACGATGGAAGTTGTATTATGTTGATTGGATGTCCAAAGGAAACCGCCGCCGATGAAAAGCGGGTTGCGTTAACACCAGACAGTGCGCTGCAGCTGCAAAAACTTGGCTATGATTGCATGGTGGAAGCGGGCGCGGGTATCGCGGCTGGCTTTAACGATGCCGCCTATGACAAAGCCGGGGTTAAAATCGCCAAAAACGCGGCCGCTTTATTTAAAGCCGCCGATATTGTCATCAAAGTGATCCCCCCGACAGCCGCCGAGACCAAACATCTGCGCAAAGATCAAACTTTGATCTCGTTTTTTTACCCGGCACAAAATACCAAGCAAATGGAAGCGCTGGCGAAAAACGGTACCAACGTCATAGCGATGGACATGGTGCCGCGAATCAGCCGCGCACAGAAAATGGACGCGCTCAGCTCGATGGCAAATATTGCCGGTTATCGGGCTGTGATCGAAGCTGGTAACAATTTTGGCAGATTCTTTACCGGGCAGATCACGGCTGCCGGCAAGGTGCCGCCAGCGAGGGTTCTTGTCGTGGGTGCCGGTGTCGCCGGTCTGGCGGCGATTGGTACCGCCACCTCGCTGGGCGCCATCACCTATGCATTTGATGTGCGGCCGGAAGTCGCCGAGCAGATTGAATCGATGGGCGCTGAATTTGTCTTTCTGGATTTTGAAGAGACCCAGACAGACGGCGCCGAAACAGGCGGCTATGCCGCGCCATCAAGCCCGGAATTCCGCCAGAAACAGCTGGAAAAATTCAATGAGCTGGCACCTGAAATCGATATCGTTATCACCACCGCACTGATCCCGGGGCGTGACGCGCCAAAACTGTGGCTGGCCGATATGGTCGCCGCGATGAAGCCCGGCTCGGTGGTGATCGATCTGGCGGCTGAACGTGGCGGCAATTGTGACCTCACCGTGCCAAATGAAAAAATTGTCAGTAAAAACGGTGTCACCATCGTTGGATATACAGATTTTCCAAGCCGGATGGCGGCGCAGGCATCAAGCCTGTATGCGACCAACATTCGCCATATGCTGGCTGACCTAACACCAGAAAAAGACGGCAAAATCATCCAGAATATGGAAGATGATGTCATTCGCGGCGCCACCATTGCCCATGCGGGATCGGTCACTTACCCGCCGCCGCCGCCAAAAATACAGGCGATCGCTGCCAAACCAAAAGAGACCGTGCCGGAAAAGACGCCCGAAGAATTGCGGGCTGAAGAAACCGCTGCTTTCAAGAAACAGACAAAAAATCAGGTGACTTTACTGGCCGCCGGCACAGCCCTTTTGCTGCTCGCTGGAACCTTCGCACCGGCAAGCTTTATGCAGCATTTCATCGTCTTTGTATTGTCTGTTTTCGTTGGCTTTCAGGTGATCTGGAATGTCAGCCATTCATTACACACACCGTTAATGGCTGTGACCAACGCCATTTCATCCATCATCATTCTGGGTGCGGTGCTGCAGATTGGATCAAGCAATGATCTGGTGTTGGTGCTCGCCGCAATTTCCGTATTCTTCGCCGGGATCAATATCTTTGGTGGTTTTTTAGTAACCAGGCGCATGCTTGCCATGTTCCAGAAATCCTAGGGAGAACAGGGCTATGGAATTGGGTTTGACAACAGCAGTTTATATTGCCGCAGCCGTTCTTTTCATTCTGTCACTTGGCGGTTTGTCCGGCCAGGAAAGCGCAAAACGCGCCGTTTGGTATGGCATTTTCGGTATGGGTTTCGCCATTGTCGCGACGCTCGTCGGGCCGGGCCATGGCATGTGGTGGCTATCGCTTGGATTGATTCTGGCTGGCGGCCTGATTGGCTATATACTGGCCTCAAAAGTTGAAATGACGCAAATGCCAGAGCTTGTCGCCGGCATGCATGCCCTTGTCGGGCTGGCTGCGGTTTTTGTCGGGTTTAACGCGCATTTTGAACTCGTCAATGTGTTGGCAATGGATGAAGCCAGCAAAAAATCACTTGAGGGTTTTGCCGCACTTTTGGCGAAGAAATCGCAGGTGGAAATCAATATTCTTCGGGTTGAAGCGACGCTTGGCATCTGGATTGGTGCCGTTACCTTTACCGGCTCTGTCATTGCGTATGGCAAGCTGGCCGGGAAAGTCACATCCGCGGCAACCAAGCTTCCCGGTGGGCATCTGCTGAATGCGATCGCGGCGATTGTGTCGGTGGCCTGTCTGGTGTGGTATCTGCAAACCGGCGAACTGGCACCGATGCTTGTTCTCACCGCGATGGCACTGTTTATTGGCTGCCATCTGATTATGGGCATTGGCGGCGCCGATATGCCGGTCGTGGTATCGATGTTGAACTCCTATTCGGGTTGGGCCGCTGCGGCCATCGGATTTAGCCTCGGCAATGACCTTTTGATCGTTGTCGGCGCTTTGGTCGGATCCTCGGGTGCGATTTTGTCATATATCATGTGCAAGGCGATGAACCGGTCTTTTGTCAGCGTCATTCTTGGTGGTTTTGGTGGCGCTGCCGGCCCACAGATGGAAGTCGAGGGCGAACAGATTGCGATCGATGCAGATGGTGTGGCAACGGCGTTGGATGAAGCTGACAATATCATCATCATTCCGGGCTATGGCATGGCGGTGGCGCAAGCCCAGCAAAGTGTTGCCGAACTGACCCGGCGTTTGCGCGCACAGGGCAAAAACGTCCGGTTTGCCATCCACCCGGTTGCCGGACGGTTACCCGGACATATGAATGTGCTTCTGGCCGAGGCCAAGGTGCCTTATGATATTGTTTTAGAGATGGACGAAATCAATGATGATTTCCCCGAGACTGATGTCGCTATCGTCATCGGATCGAATGATATTGTAAATCCGGCAGCACAGGATGATCCGAACAGCCCGATTGCCGGCATGCCGGTGCTCGAATGCTGGAAAGCCAAACAGGTGTTTGTATCAAAGCGCGGTCAGGGCACCGGATATTCGGGTATCGAAAACCCGCTATTCTATAAAGACAACACCCGCATGTTCTATGGAGATGCGAAAGCATCGATTGACCAGCTGCTGGCCAATATGAGCTAGGGCGCAGGCCAAAACATATTTCGGACAGTAAAAAACGGCGCGGTGATGATCACCGCGCCGTTTACGTTACAGCCCCTAAAACCTATGCCGCCGGGGTGATCAGGCTTGCCGGCAAACCTGTTGTTTCTGCCGCGGCTCGCTGCCGTTCAGCCAGCTTGTCGATGGAAAAATCATCAATCAGATCATGAAATAATTCATGCCAATTGACCTCTGCGCCCAGATGCATAAAGACCGAACCCAGTCCAACTGCGGCGCGATCCATCAACACAAATTCACGCGGTGGGCGGATGCCGCCGATACGTTTGAGTTCCTGATGCACTTTGCCAGCCAGATCACGCCCGGCCTTGCCATTGCGCATTTGCTGGATCGGCCGCACGCGGTCTTCAAGCAGCGGGGCATAGATGAAACCGGCCCACATATTAAGAACATCAATCGCCTCATTATCGAGACCAACGAATCCCCAGCGTTCATAGGCGTCGACAGCCTGCGCCTTATCATCATCGCGAAGCGCTTTATAAAGCTCAATCACCCCGGCAACAAATTCCGGACGAAACAGCCGGATTGACCCGAAATCCATCAAATTGATGCGGTTGTCATCGGCAATCGAATAATTTCCCAAATGTGGATCGCCGTGGATCACACCATAATAATAGAACGGTACATACCAAACCCTGAACATATGTTTGGCAATCTGGTTGCGGGTCGCCTGATCCGGGTTGGTTTCAAGGAATGGCATCAGCCGGGTGCCATCCAGCCAATTCATTGTTAATAGGCGGCCAGTCGATAAATCTGGCTGATGTTCTGGCACAGTGACGCAAGTTTCCTGCGCCAGCATATGGCGATAGAGATGCATATTCTGCGCTTCGCGGCGGTAATCCAGTTCCTCATAGAGCCGTTCCGACAATTCATCATAAATGTCCAAAGTTGAAATCGCCGAATCATAGCGCTCATAAAGCTGAAACAACAATTTAAGCTGCCGCAGATCAGCCTCAATCGCCGATTGCATGTCCGGATATTGGAGTTTGACAGCCAGTTTCTGACCGTCCTGTCCGACCGCCTGATGCACCTGTCCAAGCGACGCTGCCGAAACAGCCTCGCGATCAAACTGGCTGAATTTCTGCTGCCAGTCAGCCCCAAGTTCACTGGCCATGCGGCGCTTGGTAAACAGCCACCCCATCGCCGGCGCATCAGCTTGCAGGCCGGCAAGCTCGTCTGCATATTCGGCTGGCAAGGCATCGGGTATGGTTGACAGGATTTGCGCCACTTTCATGATCGGCCCTTTCAGACCACCAAGTGCCTGCCGCAATTCAGCCGCATGTTTGCTGCGGTCGATATCCCAGCCAAGATAGCGTTCCCCGGCAACACGCGCGGCCAGCCCCCCCATTGTCGTTGTGACCCGTGCATAGCGCCGCAGACGGCCACCAAAAGCGCGACCGTCCATCCGGCCATTATCTTGTTCAGATGCCATTATGTCAGACTCTCTAACTCATCAATCATGTCACTAATCATATCAAGCCCTAATGACCAAAAGGCTGCTTGTCTGGCGTCAAGGTCAAATCGTTGCAGCGCCACATCATAACGCTCGGTGCCACCAGCCATCAGCAAATCTGTATATTGTTGAATAAAGCCTGCGGCGTTACCTTGCTGCAGGCAGGCCTGATATTGCTGCCATAAGGCATTCACCAGACAATCGCCAAAAGCATAGGCATACACATAAAATGGTGTATGCACAAAATGCGGCACATAGCTCCAGATCGGCCGGTAATCATCACCGATTTTAATCGCTGGCCCCAGCGCCGCCCGCTGGGTGTCCATCCAGATTTCGGCAATTTCATCTGCGGTTAATTCGCCGGATATCCGGCGATGGTGAAACTGGGTTTCAAAATTATGAAACGCCACCTGTCGCACCACCGTGTTCAGCATATCTTCGACTTTTCCGGCGAGTAAGAACCGGCGGCTGGCAGCATCGTCCTGACTGTCCAGCAAATGCCGAAAGGTCAGCATTTCGGCAAACACCGATGCTGTTTCCGCCAATGTCAGCGGTGTGTCCGACATCAAATAGCCTTTATGCGCGGCCAGTGACTGGTGAATGCCATGCCCCATTTCATGCGCCAGTGTCATCACATCACGCGATTTACCGGCAAAATTCATCAAAATATAGGGATGCACCGATGGCACGACAGGGTGTGAAAACGCCCCGGAACTTTTGCCAGCCCGCGGCGCCGCATCAATCCAGTTATTGCGAAAGAACGGGTCGGCAATCTCGGCCATTTTCGGATCAAAGCCGGCAAAGGCATCAAGCACGATATTGCGGGCTTCATCCCAGCTAAATTGCCGGTCATCATCACCCGGCAAAGGCGCATTACGATCCCACCAATTGAGCTGTTTGACGCCCATCCAACCAGCTTTCAATTGGTAATAGCGATGCGTCAGATCGCCATTGCGGGCATTCACCGCATCAACCAAGGCGTCAACCACCTCATCATCAACATCATTCGCCAGATTCCGCGACGCCACCGGCCGTTTGAACCCGCGCCAGCCATCCTCAATCTGCTTATCCTTAGCAATCGTATTGAGGGTCAGTGACAACAGCCGTTCATGCGATTGCAAGGTTGTTGATAATGACTGGCCAGCCTCGGCGCGCATTGCCGCATCCGGGTGTGACAGCGCATCCAGAATTTCTGCTTCGGTGACATCGCGTCCTTGAAAGGCGAACCGCATTGACGTTGTTGTTTCATCAAACAGCCGGACCCAGGCGGCGCTGCCGGTGGGTGCCCGCTCGGCGATCATCTGTTCTATCTCTGGTGCCAGCTGATATGGTGCCATCGCACGGACACGACGCAGCCAGGGTGCAAAATGCGCCAACGCCGGGGTCTCCAGCAAAGCCGCCATATGCGGTTCGTCAAATCTGGCAATTTCGAGTTCAACAAACAAAATTTTGGCGTGAATTTCGGCACCAACTTCACGCATCGATTGGTGGTGCCTTGCAATTTCCGGTTCTGCGGTATTCGCGGCGAACATCAATTGCGCATGGCTTTGCACGCGGCCAAGCTGTTCCAGCAACGCTTCATATTGGCTGATGACCGAGGCCAGCTCTTCAGCCGACGCTGTTGCCAGCCGGCCTTGCCAGGCATCATGTAATGACAGGGCGGTTTTCCGGCAAGACGCAACATCAGAGGCGAGCTTGACATCGCTAAAACCTGAATACAGATCGTTCAGATCCCAAATCGGGCACGAATCCGGCATGGCGCAAACATCCTTTATCACAATGGCGCATCAACGCCAGACCACACGGTTATAATCAGCTTCACTTTTCTGTGATAGACCTTTAACAGCGCTCTATGTCATATGGGTATGGCGGTGCTTTTTCTCAAGCATATCTGGTCGCGCAAAATAAATACCCGCCAGCCCCCCCCTGTGTGACGCATGAATGACGCATCAATGCGGCCTGATGCCATGACCTTGCACCGATTAGTTAAAGCCACTAGCGTTTTAAATGCTCGATACATGAGAGGGGAGAGTGAGCCCACACCCGCGCATCGTTCAGCATGGGCTGTGTAGGATCCACCGAAGGAGATGTGGGAAGACGCGGCGGAATAAACGCCGCCACCGCATCATCATCAGCTCTGCCCAAAATACCCTGCAAAAAAGCCCTAAGCGGTAAAGATCTGCAATGTTTCAGCGCGCGTTGCTGGCCGCACCGATGCCGCCAGCTGACGGATCAGTGCGGCATTATCCGGTGCCAACTGCCCGTCTTTGAGATGCATATTATTTTCAAACCCGACCCGGCAATGCCCACCGGCGGCAACCGCTGCCATCATCACCTCATATTCCTTATAGCCAAAGGCGCAAATCGACCAGCTGGCCATATCCGGCAGACCATCCCCCAGCAAGGGGGCAAGTTCGGATGGGTCCGATTGAAAATCTGCTGTATAACGCCCCAATACCAGTAACACATGTGGCGCACGCGCCGGCACAATGCCAGCCTGCATCGCCGCCCGCATGCGGCTGACATCTTCAGCGTCATATAATATATGCTGAATGTAAATCTCTTCGGCCTCGGCACGGTGATAGAAATCCTTGGCTAACTGATGTGCCGCGGCACTGTCATCAGCCAGAATTTCGCGCAACCCGACCGAGACAAAATCCGGCTTCACCCCAAACACAACGTCATATTGCTGTTGCGGTGTATAGACACCAACAGCCTCGGTGGTGATCTGAACCAGCATATCCGGCACCGCGCTGCGCAACCCCGCCAGCAGGGTTTTATAGCGCGCAATATCGAGGACATGCTCATCCTGATCGCCCCGCACATGCGCATGCAGAATGCTTGCGCCCTCGGCATGGCAAGCCTTTGCAGCGGCGATGGTTTCGTCGATAGACACCGGTAATTGGGGGTGGTCGGTTTTCACCTTACGCGCCCCGTTTGGCGCCGCCATAATGATTGTTGGTCGGCTCATTACACTCTCACTTTAAACTGTTTTAAAAAAATGGCCGGCAGACATAGCGGCACCAGATCATTGCATTTTTATCGGTCGCAGGACGGAATTGCCAGATGCTAACATTCCGGCCGGGCCGGTCAAGCCCTATCCCCGGCCACGGTGTTATTTCGCCGCAAGTCAGGATTGAAATCACATGGTAAAAACCTGTCGCCCCTCTAAACATTCTATGTTAACTACAGCGCAATAGTTGGCTGTCGCCATCACAATCACATTGTAGCAGGATCATCATCCCGTCTCGGGATCATGGCAGTCATCATGGTAGACTCCGCACGCATCACGCAATTTAAAGCACTCAAAGGCCAGCGCAAGATTGTATGTCTGACGGCCTATTCAGCACCAATGGCGCATGCGCTGGATGCCCATTGCGATCTGCTGCTGGTTGGCGATTCCGTCGCGATGGTGCTGTATGGCATGGACACCACGCAAGGTGCCGATCTTGACATGATGATCCGGCATGGTCAGGCGGTGATGCGGCGGCGTCAAAATGCGCTTGTGATCATCGATTTGCCCGCAGGAAGCTATGAAAACAGCCCGCAACAGGCCTTGGCATCAGCCCGCCGGGTGCTTGATGAAACCGGGGCTGACGGGGTCAAGCTTGAAGGCGGAAGTGACATCGCCGGCCATGTCGCCCTGCTGGCTGAATCGGGCATCGCGGTGCTGGCACATATCGGTTTATTGCCGCAACATGTGTCATCAAAATCGGGCTTTCGTATCACCGGCCGCACAGCCGAAGAAGCCGCGCAGCTTGCCGCCAACGCCAGCGCCCTCAGTCAGGCTGGAGTGTTTGGCATCGTCATGGAAGGTATTATTGAGCCAGTTGCCGCATCCATTGCCGCAAATTGCACTGTTCCGACAATTGGCATTGGCGCGTCGCCAGCCTGCGATGGTCAAATTCTGGTAACCGAGGATATTTTGGGCCTGTATGATGCCTTTACGCCAAAATTTGTGGAAAAATTTGCCGATTTACAGAATGATATAGGCGTCGCTGCCGCGGCTTTTCACAAAGCTGTTGTCAGCGGGACATTTCCGCAGAAACAGCATTTATTCTGGCCAAAAAAATAATAGGTTGCCGCCGATGACGGTTATTACCACCTCAGATGAAATGCGCCGCACTGTTGGCAGCTGGCATGCGGCGGGTGATACGGTTTGTCTGGTGCCGACAATGGGGTCAATCCATGCCGGGCATCTGGCGCTGATCGACGCCGCCAGACAAGCTGCGCGGCGCGTCGTTGTCAGCATTTATGTCAACCCGACGCAATTCGCCGCTGGTGAGGATTTTGCCAGCTATCCGCGCAATTTTCAGGCTGATCAGCAGGCCATTGACGCGGCTGGTGGGGTCAATGCCATTTATGCGCCGCAGACCATGTATGGCGATAATCACGCCACCAGCATCGTGCCAGCTGGCGTTGCCCAGCCGATGGAAGGTGCCAGCCGGCCGCATTTTTTTACCGGTGTTGCGACCATTGTGTTCAAATTATTTCAGCATGTGCCTGCCAATTGTGCGGTATTCGGCGAAAAGGATTTCCAACAGCTTGCTGTTTTGCGGCAGATGGTGACTGATCTGGATCTGCCCATCAATCTTATCGCCCATCCAACCATTCGCGAAGCCGATGGGCTGGCGCTGTCATCACGCAATCACTATCTGAGCGCCGGACAGCGGGCGATTGCGCCCATTTTGTACCAGACGCTCGGCACCTGCGCTGGCGAGATTCGCGCCGGCGGGGCGATTGGCGAAACGCTGGACACTGCCAAAGCGCGCTTGCTGGCGGCGGGTTTTGATAAAATTGACTATCTGGATTTGCGCGATGCGGTTCATCTGGCAACATCCACTAACGCCAGCGCAGATGACAGGCTGTTGGTGGCTGCCTGGCTTGGCGAAACAAGATTGATCGATAATTGCGCCGTCGGCGGCGGCTGAGACAGCGGATAGCGGCTTGTCAGCACACCGGCTTCACCCGCGCGCCAGGGCCGTTCTGGCCTTTCTGGCGGTTCTGTATGAGAGTGGCGCTGTCTATGATACACTGCCGAAGAAATGAACGAGGTGCCCCGGCATGACAAATGATACGAAAAACAGCCCCAATAGCCGGCTTTTTGGCTGTGATAAAGCGGTCGCGGAAACCATTGCGGCGCTGATCAGCTGTTATCAGCGGCACGGCAAATTGCTTGTCTGCGGGAATGGTGGCAGCGCCGCCGACGCCGAACATATTGTTGGCGAGATGATGAAAGGCTTTTGCCTGCCACGCCGCCTATCAGATGATGACAAGGCACGGCTGGCATCTGTTGCCGGTGATGACACCGAGCTGCTGGCCACAAAGTTACAATATGGGCTCGCCGCGCTGTCGCTTGTCAGCCATTCGGCGTTAATCACCGCCACCGCAAATGATCAGGATGGCCAGCTTATTTTTGCCCAACAGGTCTGGGGCATCGGCCAGGATGGCGATGTTTTGCTGGCAATTTCGACATCCGGCAATTCACAAAATGTGCTGCTGGCGGCGAAAGTGGCGCGGGCAAAAAATATCCTTGTGGTTGGGCTGACCGGGGCAAGCGGGGGACGGCTGGCAGAAATCTGTGATATTGCGATCAAAGTGCCATCTGACCAAGTCGCCGAGATTCAGGAAATGCATCTGCCAATTTATCATCATATCTGTGCCAGCGTTGAAGCGCATTTTTTTGCGTAAGCTGAACTGGTGATCCCGGCAGGACTCGAACCTGCTACCTACAGATTAGGAATCTGTCGCTCTATCCTGATGAGCTACGGGACCACAGAATTGATGTATGCCTGATTTGATGATTATTTTCCAGCCCCGTTCATTATCACTGTCACTGTCGCCGCTTGCCGGCAGTTATCCCGCGTCCGCCCGATCGGCCCGGTTTATCCAGCGTCAGCAAACGGTTTGTCCAGCATAGATTGACAATAGTGACGCCAAGGCGCATAAACCCGGTCACACACGCGGCGCGCTATGGGGCGATGCTGCCCAGCGAACAGCAATGCGCTAGAAACTACATTTATGTCACAAGTTACACAAGATGCTACTGCTGCCGCCAGCAATGCCGGCGGTGCCGATTTTACTAATTTTGGTTTACCGGAAATGATGTTGGTCACGCTTGCCCGCGAAGGGCTTGTCGAACCAACACCTATTCAGGCCTTATCGATTCCGCCGCTGCTTGACGGCAAGGATTTAATTGGGCTGGCGCAAACCGGTACCGGCAAGACCGCGGCTTTTCTGCTGCCGTTGATGACGCAGCTTGGGTACAGCGCTGCGGTGCGCGCCGGACAGCCACCAAAAGCCCTGATTCTGGCGCCGACCCGCGAGCTTGCCAATCAGATTTCACAAAATGTGCAAAAGCTGGCGGCTGATCTCAATATCCGGCATATCGCGGTATTTGGCGGCGCCCGCTATGACGCACAGATCCGTGGCCTGCGCCGCGGTGTCGATATTGTTGTGGCAACGCCCGGGCGTTTACAGGATCTGATGGGTCGTGGCGCCTTTGACCCCAGCGGCATCACCCATTTTGTTCTGGATGAGGCCGACCATATGCTAGATCTGGGGTTTTACCCGGCGATCAAGCGGATTGCCGCCAGCCTGCCAGCGCGTCGTCAAACCATGCTGTTTTCAGCGACAATGCCGCCGGAGATTGAAGCCCTTGGCAAGCAGTTTCTGCGCGATCCGGAACGGGTCAAAGCCCCGCAAACCGGTATCACAGCAGATAAAGTCACCCAACGCGTCACATTGATGGCCGAAAGCGAAAAGCGCGACCGGCTGAGCGATATTTTGCGGGACGAAACCACCGGTCAGGTACTTATTTTTGTGCGCACCAAGCGGCGTGCCGATGCGCTGGCAAAATTTTTGTCGGTGCGCGGGTTGTCCGTCGATGCGCTGCATGGCGACATGCGCCAGACGGTGCGGCAAAAAGTGCTGCGTAATTTTCGCAGTGGTGAGCTGCGGGCGCTGATTGCCACCGATGTGGCGGCGCGCGGCATTGATGTTGCCGGGCTGAGCCATGTGGTAAACTTTGACCTGACTGACACGCCCGAAGCCTATGTGCACCGCATTGGGCGCACCGGACGCGCCGGTCTTGGCGGTCTGGCGTTGTCATTTTGCGCGCCTGACGAACAGCACAAGCTGGCGGCGATTATTTCAGTTGTCGGCGGGCGCATCGAATTATTTGAACTGGATGGCACCCCCATTACCGATTTCAAAGCCGCCCCGGGGGCCGGTAAGCAACGCCGCCAGCGTGCAAGGCCAGCGGCGCGGGGCGGCAGACCAGAGCGCTCGTCTGGCAGAGCCGCCGGGTCTGATAAACGCCCACCGCGTCAGCCAAAACCTTTCAAAGAACGCAAACGCGCTGCGGATGCGGATGCTGGCGAGCGTCGGCCGCGAACTGATCGTGATGCGACAGCGCGGCATGACAAACCGCAACGCCCATCAAAGCCAGCCAGAAGCGGCAAACCAGCCGCCGGCAAAAGCGCCGCCCCATCCGCCCAGAAACTGTTCAGCAAACGGCCAAAATTTAACAGCCGTCCGGACTTTGGTGACAGCCCAGCAACGCCGTCGCGGTCGGGGTCACAAAGCGGCAAGCCGGACACGCCCGGACAAAAACACAAACACGGATCAGCCGGAAAAGCTGGGCATAAATCTGAGTATAAAGCTGGCGGGGCGCAGCAGCGCGACAGCAATGGCGGCGCCAGCAATTATGCGGGCGGGCGACCGAAAAAGCCCGGGCAGAAGCCACGGTTTCGCGGCGCCGCTGGTGACGGGCAATCCGGTCGCGGGCACTCAAAACCGGGTTCTAAATCAGGCTCTAAATCGGGTCCGGGTGGCCAGGGGCGGTTAAAGCGGCGGCCGTAATATCAACCGCGCGCCCGCTCACGCAGGATAAATTTCTGAATTTTGCCGGTCGCTGTTTTTGGCAATTCGCCAAAGACAAAATGTTTCGGTCGTTTAAAACCGGCCATTTGACCACGGCACCAGCTGGTCAGTTCATCAGCGCTTAACGTCGCGCCATCCTTTAGTTCAACAAAGGCACAAGGCACCTCACCCCATTTATCATCGGGTTTGGCAACCACCGCGGCGGCGGCAATCATCGGATGGCGGTATAAATAGCCCTCGACCTCAACCGACGAGATATTTTCGCCGCCTGAAATAATCACATCCTTTAACCTGTCTTTGATCTGCACATAACCATTTTCATGCCATACGGCGGCGTCGCCAGAATAGAACCAACCATGGCGAATGGCCTCGTCATTGGCCTGCGGGTTTTTATAATAGCCTTTCATCACGGTATTACCGCGGATCACAACCTCGCCCTGGGTTTGGCCATCGCGCGGCACCAATTGCCCGGTTTCATTATCAATCACCGCGACATCTTCATTCATCGGAAAGGTCACGCCCTGCCAGCTTTGCAGTTCGGCTTTTTCCGAAAACGGCAGATCATCCCATTCTTCACGCCAGACACATTGGGTGACATGACCATATGTCTCGGTCAGCCCATAGACCTGCATCACTTCAAACCCCATGGCCGAGAGCTTTTCCAGAATGCTGGCCGGCGGCGGTGCGCCAGCCGTCATCACCCTAACGGTGCGGTCAGACAGATCCGGACGCAACGTTTCATCGGCGTTGACAAGCATCCCCAAAACAATTGGCGCGCCACCAAAATGTGTCACCTTATGCGTCTCGACAAGCTGGAAAATCTCCTCGGCGGTAATCGTCCGGGTCAGCACAATGGTTGCCGCCATCAGCGCAGTCGTCCAGGCATGCCCCCAGCCGTTGCAATGAAACATCGGCACTGTGTAAAGATAGGTCGGGTGTTGCCCCAACTGCCAGGCGGCGACTGTTCCAAAGCTCATCAAATAGGAACCGCGATGATGGTAGACAACGCCTTTTGGCCGACCTGATGTACCGGATGTATAGCTCAGGGTTAGTGCCTGCCACTCATCCTGCGGCAACTGCCAGTCAAAATCACTGCTGCCAGTGGCGATAAAGGCTTCATAATCGCGTTGCCCAAGCGGCGGCAAATCGCCAAGCGCCATATCACGAATATCAATCACCTCGATATCATGATCCAGCATCTGTAATGCGGCGGCGACGCTGTCGTGAAAGGCGGTATCTGCGATCAGTAACTTGCTGTCGCTGTCAGCCAGAATATAGGCAATGGTTTCCGCCTCGAGCCGGGTGTTGATGGTGTTCAGAACACAGCCGGCCATTGGCACGCCAAAATGCGCTTCATACATTTCCGGCGTGTTCGCGGCAATGATCGATACGGTATCACCCAGCCCCAGACCATGGCGGTTGAGCGCTGACGCCAATGCCCGGCAACGCCCATAGGTCTGCTGCCAGCTATAATGTCTGTCGCCATAAATAATGGCTGTCCGCGCACCGAAAATATCGGCTGTCCGCGCCAAAAAGCTGAGCGGCGACAGGGGAATGTAGTTGGCCGTGTTTTTCGTCAGTTCTTGATAATGCTGATGCATCAACAACCCTCCTGGCACGCTGTCCATTGGCAGACATCTTCGAGTAAATGCGAGAATGGTAATCTGCCGTTAACCGCCAATCAAGACAGGAATATAAGTGCCGGTCGTCATAAAGGCTGCTGTTTGGCATAAAGGCTGCTGGTCGGCACCGCACCATTAAAAACGGGCATGCCCGGTAATGAACATGCCCGTATAGCTATTGGTTTTTGCCAGCCTATTAACCGCCGAGGAACAACCGCCCTACATCCGGATTTTCCAGCAACTCGTCACCTTTATCGGCAATAGCAGTTTCACCGGATACAAGCACATAGCCAATATCAGCGAAGGCCAGACCTTTTTTGGCGTTCTGTTCAACCATAATGATTGTTTTGCCATCTTTTTTCTGAAGGTCTTCAAGAATTTCAAAGACCATATCAATAAAGCGTGGCTCCAGACCAATCGACGGTTCATCGACAAGCAGCACCTCGGGTTGCATGACAAGCGCCCGGGAAATTTCCAGAAGGCGTCGTTCACCACCCGACAACACGCCAGCCGGCTTGTCACGACGATCTGCCAGACGGCTATATTTGTCGAACACCATCTCTGCCGCTGCCTTGGCTTCGGCTGGACGGTCTTTTAAAAACCCACCCATCAGCAGGTTTTCTTCAACCGTCATTTGTGGGAATACGGACTTGTCCTGCAAAATATAGGCAATGCCTGCCTCAGACAGTTTTTCCGAAGGCGTCAGCGCGGTCACATCTTTACCGTTGACGATAATCGACCCAGAAAAAATGTTGGTGAAGCCAAAGATCGAATGCAGCACAGTTGACTTGCCAGCACCGTTAGGGCCAATCAGACAAAGCGACTGACCACGTCCAATGCTGAGGCTGAACTCATGCAAAATTTCCATTTTGCCATAGCCAGCCCGCAGGTCATTGATCGTCAGAAAGACATCACCGGTGGCAAGCTTTTCGAGCTCTTTGCGGGTGGGTGCATTTGCCGCGATCGAGGCGGCCTCACGCGCCACCTGATCAACCGACATCACCACATCAACGCTGCCGACACCATATCCTCTTACATTCGTACCCGCCGTTTTTCGGGACGCCGGCTTTTTCACTGCAGCCTTTTTTGCCGCAGCTGCCTTTTTAACCGGCGGCTTTTTCACTGCAGCCTTTTTTGCCGCAGCTTTTTTTACGGGTTCTTTGGCCATCAGTGCCCTCCAAGATACGCATCAATAACACGCGGGTCATTTTGTAGTTTTTCAGGTTTGCCATCGGCCAGCATTTTGCCATTAGACAGACAATAAATATGCGACGCCAAATTCATAATTACCCGCATATTATGCTCAATCACGCACAATGTAATGCCCAGCTCCTCATTGGCACGACGAAGGCGATCAATCAACCCGTTGATAAGTGTTGGGTTAATACCAGCTGTCGGCTCATCAAGCAGCAGAACCTTTGGCTCGTTCATCAATGCCATGGCGAATTCGAGCAGCTTTTGCTGACCAAATGATAGATCACCAGAGATCAGACTCCGCTTTGAGTAAAGCCCGACAAACTCGAGCAGATGTTCAGCCCTGTCACGGATTTCACCTTTCCGGCTGGCAAACATTGACGATTTTGAACCAGGTCGGTGCGAGACTGATATCTGCATGTTATCGACACAGTCCATCTTCGTATAGATTCGGGTCTGTTGAAAGGTGCGCAACATGCCGAGCCGGGCTATATCGCCGACCCGCAGATGCGAAACTTCCTGACCATCAAACTGGATCGATCCGGAATCAATCGGATGATAGCCAACGATCGAGTTAAACAATGTCGTCTTGCCACACCCGTTAGGGCCAATAATGCCTGTAATCGATCCAGCTTTTACGGTCATCGAAATATCGACGTTAGCTTTGACTCCACCATACGATTTCGAGACGTTGTCGACGGTAATAATCGATTCAGTCATCTACGCCTCCTTTTTCTGGTTCGTCAATTTGGGATCAACGGCAATACCAAATTTTTCAGGATATTTGGTTTGCAGCCATCCCATTATTCCCTGCTGGAAATAGACAATATTGACAATCAGAATCAGCCCAAGAACAACCCACTGCAGACCCAACAGATAGGTCCAAGTTGTTTCTTTCACGATGTGGAACAAAATGGCACCCAAAACCGGCCCCCATAATGTACCCTTGCCACCAAGCAATGACATGGCCACCATAAAGATACCGAAGGTTGCGACCGGAAAGGCCACTTCCAAAGGCTCGATATAGCCAACCATGTTGCCGAACACAGCACCGGTGCACCCCATAAAAAACGCTGCAACAGACCATCCGACAAGCTTATACTTAAGTGTTGGAATGCCCATCGCTTCGGCCTTGTCTTCATCATCGCGGATGGCATTAGCTGCCAGCCCAAATTGCTGAGAGAACATCCAGCGAATGACAAAATGTGCTATTGCCGCCAGGACAAAAAATATCATGCAATAGAAGAGCGAACGATATTCAATTGGCAGCGGCAAAAACGGCATCGCAATACCGGCTCCAGCACCAATAACTTCTATTGTTCCAGCAATTTCTCTGGCCGCCACGGCGACACCCAAGGTGCCAATAGCGAAATATGGTCCGCGGAGACCAAACATGGTCAAGCCGAGCAAAATAGCTAGAACAACACATCCTAGGCCAGCTGCAATCACACCCATGATAAAGCCAGTATAATATTGCGCTTCAGTAAAAACAGGCTTAATCGCACCGTATGATGCAGTGTAAAGCCCCAAATCATAAAACATCGAGACTTGGATTGCCGCCGAGATATACATCCCCACACCAAAAAAGGTGATATTGCCAAGGGAATTATATCCCATCTGACCGCCCATGATGTCCCATGTCGACGCCATCAGCACCATCACCCACAACACCGCTATCTGCATGGTGTAATCAGGAAAGATGAACGGGCCAGCAAGACCCAATATCGCCAGAAATAAATATACAAGCTTTTCGTTAATCATTACCGTACCACCTGTCTTTGGCGACGAAGTTGGATTTGTCGCCACACCAACACGCCAATTAGAACCATCACTGCTGCAGCAATCTGCCATTCTGCGCCCATTATGATGCCCGCATATTGTTCAACCCAGCCAAGCACGAAGCTCACCCCGATGACAGCAGGCAGGTTGCCAAGGCCGGCGGCGGTAACAATCGCGAAAGTTCTTAGTGAATAAACGATGCCATAAAATGGTTGCAGAACCCAAATAATGGACACTAAAACGCCAGCCACACCGCATATCGCGGCATTCAATGAAAATGTAAATGCATAAATGCGGTCGGTATTGATACCAAGCACACGGGCGGCGCGTGCATCCTGAGCGGTCGCACGTATAGCCTGCCCGGTCCGGCTCTTTTTCATAAAGACAACTATGATTGCGGCAAAACCAGCAGCCAAGCAAAGCGACACCACTTTTGCCATCGGCACAGTCACAAAACTATCAAACATAGTAGCAATTGGAAATTTCGAGTCGATCGTCTGCACTTCAGGTCCATAGATCAAATTCATTACCTGCTGAAGAAACAGGGAAAGGCCAAATGTCGCGAGCAAAGATACAAACATGTCATTGTCGATCACTCTTTTGATAATGAGCAGGTAGCTTATCCAGCCAAACCCAAACATCACCACCGCAACGATTGGCAAAGCAGCAATAGGACCCACGCCCACGTTGTAGAGCGAAAACGCTAAATACCCACCCATGATAACGAAGTCACCCTGGGCGAGATTTTTGACGTTCATCACGCCCCAAACCAGCGCCAGTCCATAAGCGGCAAGCGCAAACACGGCTCCGATAAAGATGCCATCCAATATCATTTGGACATTCATTACCGGCGCATAAAAAAATAAAAGCTGAAGATTATCCAACATTACTGTGAGCCTTTTTTTTCAGAAACAAAAGCAGGGAAGCTCTGTCTGAGCTTCCCTTACAATAGTATCACGTTGCCGTTTTAGTAGTTGGCCTGACGTGGATAAGCCATGTCTTCATGTGTGATGATCGGCTTGTAAGTGGCATCAGCTTGAATCTGACGATAGAACATTGGCTTGGCAATGTTGTTGCCCTCTGGCGCAAACTTGATGTCGCCATAGAATGTTTCCATATCAGTCGCAGCGAGCGCATCACGCACCTTGTCACGATCAAAGCTGTTTGCACGTTCAAAGGCATTCGCGAAAACCAACACAGCTGCAGATGCCTGAGCTGTCTGATACGGTACCACATTGTATTCTGGATATGCTTTCTTGAAATCAGAGTTCCATTTTGCAGCATCACCAAAATAATCATCGCTCTTTGGCAGGTTGCTCAGCCACTGTGTTGGACACATCACACCGTTTGCTGACTTAGGAAATTTCTCCTGTACTTTTGCAGCTTCACAATGTGTGTAAGCAATCAATGGCACATTGATTTTCATTTCTTCAATCTGACGGGCTGCAGTTGCGGCGCCTTTTGAGTGGCCAGAAACCAACAGGATGTCCGGCTT
>ERZ802822.413-NODE-413-length-30625-cov-7.277629_pt1 | contig 30625 bp, 29 predicted proteins | sample MGYA00345649_ERZ802822 | MGnify/ENA primary metagenome ERZ802822 (study PRJEB30503, sample SAMEA104212359) | marine metagenome | biome: Westerlies Biome; feature: [SRF] surface water layer (ENVO:00010504) within the epipelagic zone...; material: water...
ATCTTAATAGGTATATCATACAAGTTTTGGTGACTTTGACCGAGTGTACTCGAAGTAGAAATTACGGGAAAACCAAGATCTGCTAACACAGCTTTGGTAGTCGCATCATATACATGTCCAGGGGGTATAAAACTTGTAGGCTTAATACCTAAAGAATCCTTCATTATTTGGACACCTTCAAGGATGAGTTGTTCTTGTTGTCCATAACTAAGAGCTCGTTTATGTATGGTGCAATACATTTCATGACTACTTTGTCCACAAATTTGGCAAATATGGATAAGGCCATGTTGGGCTATTTCGTGACAGTTCCTGTGACTTTGTTTAATTTCACTTGCCAATTGACCATCTGCATTGGCTGCTTCTAAAAGACGATGAGGCATAAGTCCCCATGTCGCTTTGGCCCCTCTACTAGCTAAGGTATCCTCTAAAGGTAGAATGGAACGGGGTAGTATGGACATATTCCTTGAAAGTATGTCATCTATTCGTATGACAAATAGTAAAGAATCCGATTGATTAGCCTTTAGTTCCTGCAGATTAATACACAGCGTTAGAACGTATAACAAGGGATACAAGAGTACGATTTTTTTCATGAATTTGGTCTCGAGGTTGTTGGATTCACCATCAGTTTTCGGAACTAAAAAAACAACATAGTTAATCTTTTAACTAGCTAAAAATTATGCACATTCTGTCCTCTGGGGTTTGAAAATTTCGGGTTGATATGTTTCTGGAAATAGTGGATACTTCAAAGATCGGTTTAGTAACTAAATGGTTGTATGAATAATCACAATTTAAAGGAATACTGGGCAATCAATATTCGATATGTCCTTATTCTAATTTCAATATGGTTCGTTGTGTCTTATGGGTTTGGCATACTGTTGGCACCCACGTTAAATGACATTCAAATTGGGGGCTTCAAATTAGGATTTTGGTTTGCCCAACAAGGATCTATATACGTCTTTGTGATTCTCATTTTCGTCTATGTTTATCTCATGAATAAACTGGATATCCGTTTTGGGGTTCAGGAAGTGGAGGAGGGCCCATGAGTGTTCAGTTGTGGACATACATTTTTGTTGGGATTACTTTTAGTCTATACATTGGAATCGCAATATGGTCTAAAGCCTCGAGTACCTCGGAATTTTATGTAGCAAAAGGAACGGTAAATCCATTAACCAATGGGATGGCAACGGCTGCAGACTGGATGTCAGCGGCTAGTTTTTTATCTATGGCTGGCCTTATATCATTCATGGGGTATGATGGCGCTGTGTATTTAATGGGTTGGACCGGTGGGTATGTACTTTTAGCCTTAACCTTAGCACCTTACCTAAGGAAATTTGGCAAGTTTACGGTCCCCGACTTTATTGGAGACCGGTACTACTCACAAATAGCACGTACTGTGGCTGTTATTTGTGCCTTAATCGTTTCCTTCACCTACGTAGCTGGACAGATGCGTGGAGTAGGATTGGTGTTTTCAAAATTTCTAGAAGTAGATATTTTTTGGGGAGTTATTATCGGAATGGCCATTGTATTTATGTATGCTGTATTGGGTGGGATGAAAGGTATCACCTATACTCAGGTAGCTCAGTACTGTGTATTGATATTTGCTTTCATGGTACCTGCTTTCTTTATATCGGCTCAGCTTACGGGTAATCCTATACCTCAATTAGGTTTTGGTTCAAAATTAGTGGATGGGTCGGATATGTATCTATTGGATAAACTGGACCAATTACACACTGAATTGGGTTTTGCAGCATATACATCCGGAACAAAAAGCATGCAGGATATATTTTTTATAACCGTGGCATTAATGGTAGGCACCGCAGGGCTTCCACATGTTATTGTACGCTTTTTTACAGTCCCGAAGGTTAAAGATGCAAGGATTTCAGTGGGGTATGCGCTAATTTTTATTGCCATCTTGTATACCACTGCCCCTGCTATAGCTGTTTTTTCGAGAACCAATCTTATTACAACCGTCAACGAGCAACCCTATGATCAGATGCCGGAATGGTTCACAACCTGGGAAGAAACGGCACTTCTCAATTGGGTAGATAAAAATGGAGATGGTCGAATTACCTATGCTCCGGGTCAAGCCATAGTGGGTAGTCCAGAAATAAATCGCAGTAATGGCGAAATAGTTAGGGGAGAGTATGGGGAAGTCACCCTTCTTAATCCCTTAACCTCAACGGAAAATGAGCTTTATGTTGATAGAGATATCATGGTATTGGCCAATCCAGAAATTGCTGGTTTACCTAATTGGGTGGCGGCACTTGTTGCAGCAGGTGGCTTGGCTGCTGCCCTTTCGACTGCGGCTGGATTACTGTTGGTCATTTCTACTTCCGTCTCTCATGACTTAATTAAAAAGCAATTTAACCCTGACATATCCGACAAAAAAGAACTACTCTATGCCCGGATTGCGGCTGGTTTTGCAGTGTTAGTGGCAGGGTATTTTGGGATTAATCCACCAGGCTTTGTAGCAGAGGTTGTTGCCATAGCCTTTGGGCTAGCTGCGGCCTCATTTTTTCCGGCTATCATTCTTGGGATTTTCTATAAAAAAATGAACAGGGAGGGAGCCATTGCTGGTATGATTGTAGGGCTCCTGTTCACTTTAGCTTATATCGGATTCTTTAAGCTCCTCTATCCTGAATACAACACACCAGAGTATTGGTGGTTTGGTATTTCACCTGAAGGCATTGGAACTTTTGGAATGCTCATTAACCTAGTTGTATCACTGGCTGTCGGGATGATTTTTCCAGATCCCCCTGAAGAAGTTCAGGAGATGGTAGAATCCATTCGATATCCTCGCGCATAACCGGCCAGGGTATCAATGTGTAACTCGACTAGTTGGTTGGTTCTGCAACTCCAAACTTGTCCCTAATCACTTCTTTGAACGTGTGCTTAGGTAATGCTCCCATAGCCATTTGAGGTTGATCATCAGTAGGTACAAAAAGGATGGAAGGAATACTTCTTATACCGAATACAGCGGCTAGTTCTTGCTCAGCTTCGGTGTCAATTTTGTATATATCGACCTCACCTGCATATTCGTTGGATAATTCTTCCATTATTGGCGCAACCATTTTACAAGGACCACACCAATCGGCATAGAAATCGATGATACACGGTTTATCACCTTTAAACGTCCATTCTGAATTGTTTTCGTAATCAAAAACTTTGTCTAAAAAGCTTTGCTTGGTTAAATGAGTTGCTGCCATGAGCGTAATAATTAAATATATGTGTTGTGGGTAGGATGAACATGTGATCATTACACTACCTTATTTCTTACTTAAGATAGGGTAATTTGGGTAGCACAAGAAAGTACTTCATATAGATTGTTCCTATACGGTATATAGAGATGCCCTTCCAGCAATCCTCCCAGCTATCGCCGACTACATCTTAGAAGCTTTATCTAGAGGCAGAGTTCCCGCTGCTAACTTACCTAAGCGATCAACTGCATTCCATAAGGTTTTAGCTTCGTCCAAGGTAGAATCAAATACATCATTAACGATAGGGTAGAAGTAGGGTAATCCCCAGACCTGCCTTGCAAGTTCAGCTTTCATACGTCCCTCAGCCATCCATGCAACCTCGTCGAAATAACCGGGATAGATAAAGAGAGAGTCATTTTTGAATTCAGGTTCGCTCAAGTTATTTTTTTCAACCATACCCTTGTCTTCGAGTAGATTTTTGAAGGCTGTTAATTCCTCTTCTGACCAGCTAAAATCGGTTCGATAAGCTTCAAAATTATTCTCCCATTTACTGCGGAATTCATCGCCTTTAGTGTCGAGATAGTTACGAATAAATTCAAATGAAGCACGTTTTCTAAGGGCAAAATTAATCATATACGCTGAGCGTGTGGTATCTGCCTCAATGATATAATCGGGTACAATTCCCCCTCCACCATACACAGTTCTACCTGCAGTAGTTCGGTACTTTAATGAATCCGGAATATGATCAACAAATTCTATGGCATCGTTTTTCGCACTATCATCTCGACGGTAAATTTCATAGGCATATTCTTCTCCACCACCCTCGGTAAAGGGTTTCTGAATAAGTCGGCCAGAGGGTGTTAAATATCGTGATATAGTCACTCTTACCATGCTGGTATCTACCAATTGGTACTGCTGTTGGACCAAACCCTTGCCAAAAGTTCTGCGGCCTACTACTAAGCCCCGATCATGATCTTGAATGGCCCCGGAAACAATCTCACTTGCAGAGGCGGAGCCTTCATCTACCAAAACAATAACTGGTTTGTTTACGAATACCCCATTTTTTCTGGAAGAATAAGACTGGTTGAAGCGTGAATGTCTGCTAACTGTTGAGAGCAGGGGTGTTTGTGCAGGAAAAAATTCTTCAGCAATGGCAATAGCCTGGCCAAGGTATCCACCTGGATTACCACGTAAATCTAACACAAGTCGCTCCATTCCTTCGCCTTTAAGCTCATCCATAGCTTGCATGAATTCATCGTGCGTAGTAGCGGCAAACCGATTGATTTTGATGTAGCCAGTCTCATCATCCAGTAAATACGACGCATCTACAGTGTAAATGGGTATGTCGTCTCGAGTAATGGTGAAATACTGAATACCATCAACGCCTGGGCGTACAATACCCACCTTCACTCTGGTTCCTTTTTCTCCACGTAAAGCTTTCTGAACCATGTCATTGTCAAAGCCGACGGCTGAGCTATCTTCAATTTCAATAATACGATCACCTGAAATGATACCAAGTTGGTCACTTGGCCCCCCAGCTATGGCTGATACGACGGTAATGGTATCCTGGATAATGTTAAATTGAACGCCTATTCCTTGGAATTTACCTGCAAAATTTTCTTGATCTACCGCGCTAATTTCTGGCTCAATGTATACCGAATGAGGATCTAATGTAGCAAACATGCCTCGCAAGGCTTCTTCAGTAAGTTTGTACATATCCACTGAATCCACTGTATTTGCAATGTAGAGGTAAGCTTGCTCAAAAGTTTCGTACGAACTACGAAGTGAATTTATAGAGGTAAACACCTGTGCGGTGTCAATAGGCGTTCCTGTAATGGTTAAAGATGAATCATTGAGCTCACTCACCATGTACCGAATACTACTGCTGATCATTTCATTCAAGTCTGGCTCGCCAAAATAGTTTTGAAGTATCCGTTGTTGAGCCTCTACATATTTTCTAAGGTTCTTAGTATGATCATCTTTGGGTTGAATAACGGGATCAATGCCACTAAGGCTTAAGAAAACAAGAAGGAGGGTGATGAATATATTAGGCACAATAATTCGTTTTAAGGTCATATTGGGTTACACTGATCAACAGTTCTATGGATGAATATTTTTTTGAATAAATAAGTACTTCCAAGTGAATAAGAACAATGATAATAAACTGTATCTAAATACAAAAAAAAGAACTTCTTTTAAAGTATATACTGACTTAAGTCTTTGTCTTTAACCAAGCTTTCGAGTTGTTGGTTCACATAGTCTTTATCGATAGTAATGTTTCCTTCCTTAATGTCATCTGGAACGGCAAATAATAATTCATCAAAAAGTGACGACATAATTGTGTGAAGTCGTCTGGCTCCGATATTTTCAACTTGCTCATTGACTTCTGCTGCAATCCGGGCTAACTCTTTTACTGCCTCATCGGTGAACGATATATGAACCCCTTCTGATGCAAGCATAGCCTCATATTGCTTAGTCAAAGCATTTTTTGGCTGACTTAATATGTTGTAAAAATCTCCCTCACTCAGCGAGTTTAATTCAACACGAATTGGAAATCGACCTTGAAGTTCAGGAATGAGGTCAGATGGTTTGGCTACGTGAAAAGCGCCCGATCCAATGAACAAAATGTGATCTGTTTTTACCAAGCCATACTTGGTATTCACCGTACTACCTTCAACAATTGGAAGTAAATCTCGTTGTACCCCTTGCCTGCTTACATCCGGGCCACCTTTGCTACCTGCACTGGATACGGCAATTTTGTCAATTTCGTCTATGAATATAATGCCCTGTTTTTGAACTCGTTCCAACGCTTCTTGAATGGCATCGTCGTGATTGATTAGCTTTTCGGCTTCTTCATCGACCAGAATGTCACGGGCTTCGGCCACGGTCATTTTTCGTTTAGTAGTTTTGCCCTTTCCACTTAGATTTCCGAGCATTTCTTGTAAATTTATGCCCATTTCTTCCATGCCGCCAGGGCCAAATACCTGCATAGTAGGCGAAGTAGATTTTTTAACCTCTACTTCTATCGTTCGATCGTCTAACTCCCCATTGTTCAATTTTTCACGAAACCGTTCTCGGGTTCGTTGATTTAATTCTTCATCGGAGCTAGGAGGGGTGCCTTGTTGCGTTACTGAGCTTGGTTCTGCCTCGGTATTAGCGCGTTTAGTAGCGTTGCCAAAGCCAAGGCCTTTGGAATTTAGAGGTGGGATAAGTATATCTAGAATTCGTTCTTGCGCTTGTTCTGCGGCTTTTCCTTTTACGCGTTCCTGCATCTCGGTTTTAACCATCGTAATTCCGAATTCAGTTAAATCTCGAACCATGGATTCTACGTCGCGGCCAACGTAGCCCACTTCAGTGAATTTAGAGGCTTCTACTTTGATAAATGGTGCCATGGCAAGCTTAGCTAAACGCCGTGCAATTTCCGTTTTCCCAACCCCAGTTGGACCAATCATAAGTATGTTATTAGGAACAATTTCTTCGCGAATTTCAGGATCGGCATTCATTCTGCGCCATCTATTTCGAAGGGCTATGGCAACGGATCGTTTTGCCGCTTTTTGCCCGATGATGTACTCATCCAGCTCGGCTACAATTTGCTGAGGTGTTAAGTGCATGGCCTTTTTCATTGCTAAAGCTCTAAAATGGTACGGTTATGATTGGTGTATATATCGATGTCGGCTGCTATTCGAAGTGACTCTTCGACCATATCTCGTGCGCTAAGATCAGGAGCATGTTTAACCATTACTCGTGCCGCAGATAGGGCATAACTGCCTCCACTTCCAATACACACGATGTTGTCATCAGGTTCAATGACGTCTCCTTGACCGGAAATGATGAGGGCATGATCATTATTCATGACAACTAAGAGTGCCTCAAGTTTCTGTAGATATTTATCCTTACGCCAGTCCTTGGCTAGTTCAACGGCTGCTCGTTGCATATTCTCGTTGTATGCACTTAGCTTTTCCTCGTAACGTTCGAATAGGGTAAAGGCGTCAGCAGTAGAACCTGCAAAACCAGCCAAAATAGTCCCCTGACCAATTTTGCGTACTTTTTTTACCGTTGATTTCATAACGGTTTTATCCAAGGTGGCCTGCCCATCACTACCAATAGCCGCTTTTCCATTGTGAATAATACCTACTACAGTAGTTGCGTGAAGTTGAAATGTTGACATAATAAATATTTAATAAAAGATCATTCTTAGCAGCGTTTCAAGATTATTTATCGCAAGTAAAATGGGGGAACATCAAAGTTGTATCAAGCTTTAAAATTTCCTGAACGACTGGTTCGAGTGTACCATCCCAAAAAGTTTAGGTACACATTGATTCAAAGGTCAACCTATTATACTTCCTCAGGCTGATCCTTTTTAAGCACAACGGTAACCTTTGAGTTGCCATTCCTAGATTCGTTAGAATCTTTACCATTTGAGCGATTATTTGCTGTAGTACGGTCGTTAGATTTAGTTGTATTTTTTGACGAACTAGATCGACCATTCCCTCTAGGATGTTTGGGGCCACTATTACGGTTACTACTCCCGTTACCCGATCGGTTTTTTTTTGTGTATTCCAATTGATCTGGGTCGGGTTTATTGACCTTGAGTTCTTCTAATTCGTGCTTTTCAAGCAATTCATCTAGGGAAGCTCCTTGGAGCACAGCATCGGTAATGTCAATTTCTGAGCCTGCTAGGGTAACGTGAAATTCGTTTAAGGATATTTTATCATCACCAATTAAAGTAACACGAACATGATACTTCGTCATCCATTTCCAACGAGTACTAAAAACACCCTTAGTTAGATAGCTTTTTAGGTAGGGGTTTACATACAGATCTATAGCCCGGTAACTTGTGGAATGCTTGAATTTGCTAATCCAACTTTCGATATCCGTAAGTATGGTATCTTGTGTAACAACATTACCCGATCCACCACACATAGGACAAGCATTCGATACGGAGTTAATTACCGATGGCCTAATACGTTGTCTGGTTATTTGTACAAGACCAAAATCACTCATTCCAATAATATTTGTCTTAGCGGGGTCTTTTCTGAATTCCTTTTTTAATTCATCATAAATTTTCTTTCGATTTTTTTCGTCTTTTAAATCAATGAAATCAACGACAATGATTCCGCCAATATCCCGCAATCGTAGCTGTTTGGCGATTTCTCGGGCTGCCTCTAAGTTGGTCTTTAATGAATTATCTTCCTGCTTTTGCTTAGCGGCATAGGGACCTGAATTCACATCAACCACATACATGGCTTCGGTTTGCTCAAAAATTAGATAGCCCCCCATTTTCATTCGAACTCGTGGGTTAAAAATGGAATTCACATCCTCGCTAATACCCACATGGTCAAAGATATGCTCCTTACCCTTAAACAATTCAACATTAGGCATCATTTGAGGAGCAATTTGCTGCACATAACTTTTTATCTGCTTGAACATTTTGGGGTCGTCTACGAGAACCCGGTCATAATTTTTGGCAAATAAGTCTCGAATTAGACTCTCGGTCATGTCTAAATCGTTGTATAGTAAACTAGGTGGTTCTGCATCTTCAAGACGCTCGGCTAATGTTTCCCATTTTTTAAGTACGGTACGTAAATCTTCCTCAATAGCCTCCTGTTCTTGGTCTTGGGCTACGGTTCGGACTATAACCCCAAATCCATCGGGGACCATCCCATTTAAAATCCCTTTTAAGCGGCGACGTTCCTTGTAGTTGCTAATACGCTTTGAAACAGCGATATAATCGCCCATAGGTATGAGAACAAGAAAACGACCGGCAATAGTTATATCGGTGGATACCCTTGGCCCTTTAGATCCGATCGGCTCTTTTACGATTTGAACAAGTAATTTTTGACCTGTTTTAAGTATTTTGCCTGCGAGTACTTGACGATCTGAATTCGTCATTTCCTCTTTTTTGGATAGGGTACTGTGCATGTGTTTAGGAATGGCTTTAGGGCCATTCAGCATGCTTATGTACTCGTCTAAATGATCTCCGGCATCTGAAAAATGCAAGAAGGCATCTTTCGGTGTGCCCATGTCAATAAAGGCGGCACGAATGCCACTCATTACCTTATGGACACGTGCTACATATATATTGCCTACGGTACGTTGATTTTCCTCTGATTCTATAAAGAGCTGCGCTAATTCTCCATTCTCTAGGAGCGCAATCCGGTTTTGATTGCCGGAAGAGTGTATTATGATTTGATTTTTCATCGAAATTCAGTGTTAAACACCAACGAGCTTGGTTAACCAAGGGTTGAATTCTTCGCCATAGATCATCTTTATCAATCGCTATTTGGTCTGCTGAATTCATCTTTCTAGATGTACAGGTCGTTGGTTGGGCAGATGCCCTTGTTAAATTTGTTTGGTTTGGACTATGCTCGGAATTGGGTGAGCTTAGTGTTGTGGTTGCTGCTTTGAGAGCAGCGGTAAGTAAATAAAGTAGGTCCGTAACGCTTTTCTGCGCGCGAATCAACAGCATCATAAGTACCAAAGTACCCGTGTTGTAAGAACTGAACCGTACCATTTATAGTGAAATATTCGTGTTAACGATGTGAAATGCGATGTTTCTGTTAAAATAGAAAGGCATGTTCACAACTTGAATTGCTTCACGTTCAATATACAGTCAATGTGGCACTAAAGTAAATTTATTCTTGGGCTCTACTTAGTTTGGCCCCAACCGCATTTAGTTTATCCTCTAAACTTTCGTACCCTCGGTCTAGATGGTATATACGCAAAATCTCAGAAGTATTTTTAGCCGCCATACCTGCTAATACTAAACTAACACTTGCGCGTAAATCTGTACTCATCACAGAGGCACCTTCCAACACCTTGGGTCCTTGTATATGTACGGTATTCTTCGTCAACTTCATCTGGGCTCCAAGGCGACTGAGTTCTGGGACATAACTAAAACGATCAAAGTAGACCGTATCGGTGACCGTTGAATCTCCATGAGCCTGTGTAAGCATAGTCGCCCATTGTGCTTGGAGGTCGGTAGGAAAGCCTGGGTAAATATCGGTGGTTATACTCACGGGTTTAAGGATGTCAGGCGCTTGAACCGAAATGACTTCACCCTCCACATCGACCTTGGTTCCTGTTTGGCGAAGCAAATTAGGGAAATCACCTAAGTGTTCGGCATTACAGCCAATCAAACGAAGCGAAGAACCTGGGAGCATAGCCGCAGCAATCATAAAGGTTCCCACTTCAATTCTGTCAGGGTCATTTCGGAAAGTACCTCCAGAGAGTGTCCGGACTTGCTTAATGGTCAAAGTATCGCTGCCTACACCACTAATGTTAGCCCCCATTGAGTTTAATACCGTACATAATTGAACTACATCCGGTTCCTTTGCCGCATTTTCAATGGTAAAAGACTCGGCTCGAAGAACCGCAGCAAGAAGTAAGTTAATGGTTGCTCCAACACTACTTGGTTCTAGCCTATACCGACCACCAGGAACGCTTGTTCCAGCTTTGGCAATTACATACCCTTTGTCCAAGCTAATTGAAATACCCATCGCCTCCAAGCCTTTCAAATGCAAGTCCACCGGACGTGGACCCCAAGCACAACCACCAGGCATGGATACTTTGGCATAGCCATGTTTACCCACCAAAGCTCCGAGCATGTAAAATGAGGCTCTCATTTTTCTAACCAAATCATAAGGTGCCTCTAGATAATTAACGTTAGAAGGGTCGATGATCACTCGATTGTCGGCATCCTGAAACTGAACCTGTGCACCAACCACACGTAATACGTTGTTAAACGTATAGATGTCCTGTAGCCGAGGAACATTTTCTAAGATCACGGGTTCATCGGCCAGTAAAGCCGCAGCTAAAAGAGGTAATGCCGCATTTTTAGAACCACTAATGGCAATGTCTCCATTCAATGGGGTAGGCCCCTTTACAATAAATTTGTCCAAATTATTCTAACTCCACTAATAAGGTTTGTTTTTCTATGGTCTGTCCTAATTCCACTTGAATAGTTTTTACCCGCCCTTGAATGGGTGCTTTAATTTCATTTTCCATTTTCATGGCTTCGAGCACTAATAAGGTGTCACCCTTTTGGACCTGATCTCCTTGTTGAACATCAATGGAAAGTACTTTACCTGGCATAGGAGCCTTGATATCTCCGGCGGATTGTTCCAGCTCTGCCTTCATCCCAAGTGTTTCAAGTAATAAAGCTTGTTCGTTTTTTACCTGTAGTTCTACGGGTTGTCCATCGATGTCAAAACGGATTTGGGTTCCTTCTACTTTTACATTGGCAAGAATCCATTGCCGTGTTCCAACGCGAAAATAAAAGCGCCCGTTATGTTCGGTAAATTCGTATTCACAATGTTCCCCGTTCACTTGGGCCATCCCTTCAGAAGGGCCGATTTCAAGGTTTATATGCTCGTTTTTATAGCTAATTTGCTGTTTCACGTGGGAATTTATTTGCGAATATGTTTTAAACCCGTTGCCGTAGCTCTGAAGGTATACCCTTCAATATGGTCTGAATCATAAGAAGTTGCGCGATTAATTTCCACTGACCCACTTTGCCAAACTTCGATTAATCGAAAATTGATGAGTGTAATTAAATCATCTCTGAGCGCACCTGGTGGGAGTCCTGTTTCTTCCAACAGCACATCGTAGGGTTCGGGGAAAATAAGTCGAGAAAGTACCTCGATTTCAGAGGCATATAATTTTCTCATTCTATAGTAAAAGAAAGTTATTGAATAAAAATGTCGCCATAGGTAATCAGTCGCTGGTTTCCGTCGTAAAGAAGCAGTCGATGCAGGCCACGAGCTAATTCGGCACTAGAACCAAAATTCCGTGAATCAATCACAAAGGTAACCAACTCAAACTCCGAACTAACAGTTTCTTGTTGAAGGGGAATCCATCGGTTATTAAAATTTAAATATCCCAATTCTACGTAGGACTGAACGGGAGCGCCATTAAGAGTCATTTCTAAGTAGGCCGTCCCGCCGTAGTTTATTGGATTCGGGAAAAGGGGAAGTACTCGAATTAATCCTTCGTAATAGGGTGATACTCTCCAATCTTGTTTATCTTGAGAGAGTACATTTTGTTGTAAATCCGTTTCAGTGTAGCCCTCGACCGGTCCATAGGCTTCTGCCTCAAATTGCTGCTGAGCACTGTCCTGTTGGCAGCTAGTAAGCATTAGCCCAAGCATTAGAAAAAAAATGGGAAGTAATAAACGGTTAATGCTTTTCATTGGTTTGGTGATATTAAGTGTGGGTTTTAGACGAACCGACCCGTATTTTACGGAAGCAATTAATTTAATCACATTCATCATGCTATATCTTATCGGCATTCCCAACTGCAATAAAATTAAAGATACACGTTCTTGGCTAGAGGAAAAAGGTATTACCTATGAATTTGTCCATGTTAAAAAAGAACCTCTATCTAAAGATGAAATCTCTGATTTGGCCTATAAGGTTGGCGTCGATGTGCTCGTAAATACCCGCGGTACTACCTATAGAAAGTTAGAAATCAAGGATAAAAATCTAAGCGATGAGGAATTGTTCGAGCTGGTTCACCAGCACCAAAGTATGCTCAAACGCCCAATATTAGTACTAGAAGAGTCAGTTTTGGTGGGTTTTGATGAGGAAGCATTTGAACAATTTGCAAAACAACATGAATTACTGGACTAAAAAAGCATCTTTATTCGGGTTGATCGATACGAGGCAGGCTGTTTTTCGTTTGTCTCTTATGGCGGTATTGTCTTTGTTGTATATGACGCAAGCAGTAGCTTCCGTGCCTTATTTTGAGCAGCAGATTCATGAATCTGAACTCGAAACACAGGAACCAGAAACGTATGAACCCAAGCTCGAGGGAATATTAGCCAAGGGACAACCCAGTGTGCCAGATATTTTGAGTGCTGGAGAGTGGTTTAGGTATGAGGTAAGCTATGGATTTTTTACCCTAGGATGGGTAGAGGTGAGTATTTTACCTGATACGGTATATAATGGGCGGGTGCATAATCACTTACTAACACGGATGATATCGAACGACCGGCTCCCTTTGATTGGCTATGAACTGGATGAGTTTCACACCCTATTTTATGTCAACGAAGAAGGCTTGCCAGTGAGCAGTCTTTTTTGGAAGGATAATGTGGACGAAGAGGAATGGGATGAAATTGTGTACCGTTTTGATAGAGATAATGAGCAGGTGTTCTATAAAGAAGAAGATGAAACCACAGGAGAGCTTTCCTTAGTGGAGCCGGCTACGGCTGGGCACATTGTGTTTGTTTATTCGCGTTTGTTTGCCGGTGGTGGGGCGAATACAGAATTGCCAGTATATGTAAGCAAACAGCTCGGCTATCTTGATTTTGATCATAGCTCAGCCACCGAAATGCGAGCGTATGAGGTATTTGAGGAACCAATAGCAACCTATAAAACCAATGGGCGCACTGTTGATATAGTTGGGCCATTTGGATTTAGTGGTCGCTTTGTAGCTTTTTTTGGACAGGATGATCTAAGGATTCCATTGGAAGCGAGGGTTAAAATGTTCTTAGGCAGTGCTGTTGTAAAACTGATTGAATATCGAAAAGGAAATTCAGGCCAAGCTATTCGGCAGGGCATGGAGTGAGAAATTGAAGGACCTAAAACCACTGATAGAACCAAATGCGATGGATAAACCACAGACGGAAACAAATGCGATGGAAAACCCCATAATCAAGTGTATTCAATTGCCCCATGCAAAGGACCTTCCGTTACCCTCTTATCAGACGCAGGAAGCTGCTGGTATGGATGTTCGGGTAGCCTTAACGAAGGAAATCACGTTAGCGCCAGGAGAGCGTGCCTTAGTGCCTACCGGCTTAATAATGGCCATTCCGCAGGGTTATGAAGTTCAGATTCGGCCTCGAAGTGGTCTAGCAATTAAGCATGGAATAACCATGGTAAACAGTCCAGGAACTATTGATTCCGATTTCCGAGGAGAAATTCATCTCATTGTTATAAATCACGGTCAGCAAGCATTTACGGTCAAACATGGAGACCGAATGGCTCAGATGGTGGTGCAAAAAATACATCAGGCAGAGATTGTTCAGACTAGTGAGGTAGACCAAACTCAGCGAGGCCATGGCGGCTTTGGATCAACCGGGGTAGAATAAATTATGGTGGATGCTAGAACGCCCAAAAAGTCTTTTAGGCAGGCGTTTACTCCCTTTGTAGAGCTCATAAAAGAGTACCCTTCCTTTCGCAGATTATGGATTGCGCAGGCAATATCTAATTTTGGGGATTGGTTTGGTCTTTTGGCGCTGTATGCTTTGGTGCAAAGATACTCCGATTCGGAGTTCTTGTTAGGCTTAGTGATCATAGTTAAGATGCTGAGTTTAGCATTATTCTCACCCATTGCTGGTTATCTGACGGATCGCTTTAATCGCCGCATACTCATGATTATATGTGATGGAGGTCGAGCCTTAAGTTTGCTCCTTATGCTACTCGTTCAACAGGAAAGCCTTCTATGGTTAGCCTATGCGCTGACGGGGTTTCAGATGATGCTTTCAGCTATTTTTGAACCCGCTAAAACAGCCTCTATTCCTAATGTGGCCCCACCTGAGCGCTTAGTTGATGCCAACATTATATCGACGGCTACTTGGAGTATAATTTTTACCTCAGGCATGGCGATAGGTGGTTTTGCTACTGAATGGATCGGTGTGGAGGGTGTTTTTATTTTAGATGCCTTCACCTATTTGGTCTCAGCTTGGTTTATTTATCGGGCGGTCATTCCACAAGAAGTGCGGTGCAGTAACTATGTGAAAGGGCAAAAAAAGCCATCATTCTGGGAAGATATTCGTCAAAATATTGGTACTGACATTGTACTAGGCATTCGTTATCTACGCGATAATCATCAAATTCTTCGCCCAGCGGTAGCTAAAGGAACTTCTACTATATTTTTAGGTGGCTTGGTCTACATGTTGGTATTGGTGAGTGATAGTATTTTGCAAATGGGGAGCATTGGTCTGGGATTGTTGTACGCAGCCCGGGGAATCGGGACTGGCATTGGTCCTATTATAGCACGGCAATATTACACCGATGAACGGCAATGGGTAGTGGTCATGGGGGCTAGTATTGCATTGTCAGGTGCGATGTACTTGGTGGTAGGATTGACCCAAGTCTGGTGGATGATGTTCGTCTTTGTTTTGTTGGCTCATGCCGCATCGGGAGCAAATTGGGTCACTTCTACGGTACTTTTGCAAAAAAGATCCGAAGATAACTTTCGAGGCCGAGTGTTCAGTACCGAGTGGTTGCTGTTTACCCTGGGTAATTCGCTATCGGTCGTAGTGGCATCAGTGCTGCTGGAGTGGCAAATTGTAGCGCTTCAAACCTTGATTAGCTTATATGCTGTAGGCCTGATGGCAGCAGGATTATTGTGGCTGGCAACAGTAGCCAATTGGGAGCGTAATTGGGTACAAAAAGGACTGACCTAATTCAATAATAATGAGTGAGACAGCTCTTAAAGAATGGGAGCGGGATTACGAATTGCAGTTTTCAATTCTATTTAAATTCTAATGGATGATTATTTAACAAGAACTATAAAATATGTCCAATTTAAGAGCAGAATAAGGTCTGATTTAGTATATTTGTATTCAAATTAACTTCAAAAATGCTTCTGTGAAATTCTGGAAATATCAAATTATTATTTGGATGAGTCTGGTTATTGTGGGTGGGTTCCTGATAAAGATCCCATTTATACCCATCTTGGAGCAAACCGCCCGTAACCTATTTTTCCATGTGCCTATGTGGATGGCTATGTATGCCATGTTTCTCATAAGTCTGTTTCATAGTATAGCGTACCTACGAAAAGCAGATTGGCTAGCCGATATTAAAGCGGAGGCAGCGGCTAAAACAGGGGTTATTTTTGGGGTTTGTGGACTTTTGACTGGTTCATTATGGGCTCGGTTCACCTGGGGAACCTGGTGGACTTTCGCCGAGCCCAAAATGAATTTGGCTGCACTGGCCTTGATGATTTATGTTGCCTACTTCATGCTGAGATCTGCATTTGACGAACCCAAAAAAAGGGCGCGAATATCTGCCGTTTATAATATTTTTGCAGTAAGTACTATTCCATTTTTGTTGTACGTAGTTCCACGTCAATTGATTAGCCTGCATCCAGGAGCGGATGGGAATCCAGCCTTTTCTGAAATTACTGCTGACGAACTAAGGTTTATCTTATACCCAGCCATGATAGGTTTCATCGCTTTATCGTATTGGGTATACGACATAACTTACCGAGCATATCGGGTCAGATATATTTCAGAACAATCACCTAAAAATCCAATATAAACTATGTACTTAACTCAGCTAGTATTTTTAGTGACGAGTATGTTTCAAGACTCTATAGACGTTGCCCCCATGGATACGTTAAGCGAGGCATATTCAGATAAATGGATAGCTGCAGCTAATCAGGGGGAGGGATTCTTAGCGAGCTTTATGAGTTCAAACAACCTCATTTTTGTTGTATTAGGGGTTACCTTAATTATTTGGACGGTGCTGATCGTGTATCTTACTCGTGTAGATAAAAAAATCTCCTTGCTCGAAAACCAATTAAATCATTCATCAAATGAAGCCTAAATTAATTTTTGGAAGCATTGCAATCATTGCCTTTACCTCATTGCTCCTGTACAATTTTGGGGAGAGTATCAGCACTTATACCGACTTTGAAAAAGCAGCTAAATTAAAAACTGCTCATGTACCAGGTACTTGGGAACCCGAAATGGAGTATGGGTTTTCAAGAGAAACGATGCAGTTCAGTTTCCACATGAAGGATGAGTCTGGAAAAGTAAAAAAAGTGGTATATAGCCGGCCCAAACCTAATAACTTTGAGCAAGCAGATCGTCTAGTGGTAATTGGTGAGCTTAGGAATGACGTTTTCTATGCGGACGAGATGCTTATGAAATGCCCTTCTAAATACAATGCTACCGATGTAGATAGTTATGGAACCCAACCCGTAGCAGCTGGGGTTCAAGGACGTTAATCATGGAAGGAATTATTGGAAAGTGGTTAATAAGCGCCTCGTTTATTAGCTCGATCATTAGTTTGGTATTTTATGGAATTGCCTCCCGTGAGGACAAAGAAAAGATGATTCGATGGGGTCATTTATTTTTTAGCTTAAAGGGTCTTTTCCTTTTACTGGCGTCTGCCATGCTAGTGAAGTTGATATTCGAACATCAGTTTCAATACTACTATGTATTTAACTATACTAGTATTGATTTAGCTCCAAAGTATTTGTGGTCAGCATTTTATGGTGGGCAAGAAGGAAGTTTCATGTTATGGATACTTTTTTCCTGTATTAGTGGATTTATGTTGATTAAGTGGACTAGGGAGCCATACCGAGCTCCCGTCATGTTTTTTTTGACGTTGACCCAGGTTTTTTTGCTATCAATGATTGCTGGTTGGCATTCAGATTTTCTGAGCTTAGGTGCTTCTCCGTTCCGTACCATTGCAGAAGAAATGCCCAATGCACCATTTATTCAGGCGAACCCAAATTTTATACCAGCAGATGGTTCTGGATTAAATGATCTACTAAAGAGTCCCTGGATGATGATCCATCCACCCGTGCTATTCATTGGTTTTGCCATGATGACCATTCCCTACTGTTTTGCGATGGCCGCTTTATGGAAAAGAAAATATAATGAGTGGGTAGGGCCGGCCTTACCATGGACATTAGGAGCGAATTTATCTTTGCTTACCGCCATATTCTTGGGTGGGTATTGGGCCTACATTACACTTAGCTTTGGTGGATATTGGGCCTGGGATCCTGTTGAAAATGCCTCATTAGTACCGTGGTTATTTGGTACTGCAGGTATTCATACGATGATTATCCAGCGAAAAAGCTCTATTGCGCAAAAATCATCGCTCTTGTTCGCAATACTGGCCTACATTGCAATTGTATATGAAACTTTTTTAACACGTTCTGGGATATTGGCAGATTCTTCGGTTCACAGTTTTGTGGATTTAGGTTTATACAATCAACTCCTGGTATTCATGTTGGTCATAACCATTGTTGGATTAGGTATGTTCTTCTATCGGTACAAAGAACTCCCAAGCCCCAACAAAGAACATGGTATATTGACTAGGGAATTCATGACGGTATCTGGGTCGATGGCGCTGTTCATTCTTGGTGCGGTGATCATTCTGGGTACTAGTTCTCCCATTATTGGACTGCTGTTTAATGAAAATCCTACCCCACCTGAAATAAGTTTTTACAACGATTGGAGTATGCCTATTGCTATCATCATGGCATTGATGACGGTTATTGGTCAAATGTTGTTTTGGCAAAAACACGATGCAGAATCCCTTTCATCTGCATTAATCCAACCTCTTTTAGTCACTTCGTTTGCAACTATTATCTCCATTATGGTATATGAGGTGCGTAATTTTTATTACATGATTTACTTGTTTGCAGGTTTCTTTGCAATCATTGGGAATCTGTGGGTGTTGTTCCGATTGGCAAAAAAACAACCCAAACTCATTGGTGGAGTGACCACTCATGTGGGCTTCGGACTATTGTTAGTGGGTATTTTATTTTCATCGGCCTATAACAGCCCACTACTCGATGAGCGGACTAGCAACTATAATGAACGTGTACTAAGTGGTGAAGTAGCCGATGAACAGGGATTCACGGTTTCGCAGACGGTCGAAATGTTAGAGCTTAAGCTCAACGAGCCCAAAGTGCTTAACAAACGCTATGAGGTTCTGTATAGTGGCTATACCATTGATAATCAAAATAGGCCTGGCCAACAAACCTATGCGCTCAGTTTTACCGATTTAAAAAGTGGTCGAAGTTTTGGTATGAACCCAGAAGTTTATCCTATGCTAACTACTTCCACCCAAGATAATATTCAGTGGTCGGTTGATCCTGATGTTCGTACTGGGTGGCTAAATGATATTTATTTGTACGTAGCTGGGAGTTCATACATTGAAAATGTTAATAACCGTAATGCCAAGGCAAATCAAATCCAACCAGTTGGTCTGAGTCAAGACTCTACTACGGCTTCCTTAGGAGCAAGTCTGGCAGGCCAAGGGGATTCTACTTCCTCTGATGAAGAAGCTCAAGTGATTAGTTTTACCAGAGGGCAGAGTAAAGAGCTAGGGCCGTTCTCATTTCAATTTAATGATTTCATTATGGTTGATTCAACTAATGTGCCAACCGGTAAAGGAGTAGGAGTCCGCGCACAACTCGATTTTGTTCACCTGCCTAGTAATACAAAGTATAGTTTGGAGCCTTTGTTTGCAGTATACAATGAAGATGGACAAAGTTTTACGGCGTCCTTCCCAGTAGAAATAGAAGCCTATAACCTGTCCGTTCGGTTTACAAAATTAGATCCTGAAAGTGATAGTATCGAGCTCAGTATTATAGGGCTTCCAGAAGGATTAGAAGATGAATGGATACTTATTGTAGCAGAGAAAAAGCCATTGATATCTGTTGTCTGGGCTGGAACCTTTTTACTTATGATTGGTTTTAGTATTTCTATTTTGCGACATTGGGGAAGAGAACGAAAAATGGCAGTATAAATGAAATTTCTAATCAAGCAAAAAACGGGTTCAGGGGGTGCAGTAATTGTACTCGTTCTTTTGCTTGGTCTTTCGACATTAGCATTTGCCCAGACTCAAAATTTTGGGATGGATACGAGAAATAATCTCTCGTTGCGCTCAAATGAGGTATCAAAAAATCCTTGGAATAATGCGGAGCTTTTTTTGCGGGAAAATAATGACATCAACCAGCAGAAAAATCCAGCAGCAGCTCTAAGGCGTTCGTTCCTGTTACCTGGGTGGGGTGAATATTATGCAAATTCAGAGCAATGGACTCGAGGGCAGTGGCATATGGCGCTTGACGTCTCACTCATTCTTTCGTATGTGGGTATTCGATATCGGGGATCCTTCTTAGAAGATGAATTGGTAACCTTTGCGCAGAGTAACGCAGGTATAGATTTAGCGAGTCGAGATAGGGAGGTGTACCTGGCTGTGTCAAATCATGACAACCTGGCTTTATACAATGATTATCAGTTGAGAACACGCAATTGGAACAAACGTTTGGAGCAAATTCCAGAAAATGAATGGAATTGGGAATCTAGCTCGAGCCGAAGTCAATTTAACGATATGCGCGAACGGGTTGATAAGAACAACAATCAGCTTCCAGCTTTGGTAACCTTAATGGTAGTTAATCGCGTTATAAGTGGTATTCATGCTTTTGGCTTGGTTAGAGATGCAAATAAAATGGGTTTTCAAGCACATTTGGGATTAGAACCGATAGAATCAGGTGCTAGTTTTTCCAGTATTCTAGGTTCAAATGCTACAGGCATGGGCACTATTGGATTATCTGAGCGGGCTAAGGCGGTGCATAGTAGCTGGTCATCCAATGTGGACAGACTTCCCATAGAGTACACAAAACAGCAGCAGGCGTTCTATTACACGGTGAATTTTAGGCTTAACTTTTAGAATGTCCAGATATTTTTTGTCCATTGAGTTTGATGGAGCCTCTTATTCGGGTTGGCAAATTCAGCCGGATGCCCCAACAGTGGAGGGAGCAATAGAAGAAGCGCTTGGGCTGCTTTTCCAGCAGCCGATGGATATCATAGGGCAGGGTAGAACGGATGCCGGAGTACATGCTAAGGCTCAAGTAGCACACATCGATATTAGCCCCGACGATTGGCATAGATTTCGGAAAACAACGACCAATAATCCAGAGGAAGATCGATCTCTGCTGCTTCACCGGTTAAATCGATTACTTGGACCTACCATCTACATTTCGACTATTCGTGAGGTAAAAGACGATGCGCATGCTCGATTCGATGCCATATCTCGAAGTTATTCGTATCGTATTGTGAGTGAGCCTAGTCCATTGCGAACAAATCAATCTTGGAATGCAGGGGGGCATTGGAATGTAGAGGTACTTAACGAATTAGCGGATCAGATAGTAGGGGAACATGACTTTGATTCCCTCTCGAAAACAAATCCTGAGAATTATACCACCTTGTGTAAGATCGAAGAATCGCGATGGATTATTGAAGGAGATGAGCTCTTCTATAAAGTCACTGCAAATCGCTTTTTGCGTAACATGGTTCGTAGGTTAGTCGGGACTATGTGGCATATGCAGGATCAGAATATGGGTTTATCGAATACCGTATCTTGGATTCACGATCGCAAAGATCATCAGATATACACGGCTCCCGCCCATGCTTTGTGTCTGGTAGGGGTGCAATATCCGTCTGAAATTTTTATTTAGAATTCCTCTAAATAAGCTTGCGGGCAATTGGATTTCTCCTTAGTTTAGATTTAATCTATATAAAGATAAGTCTGGCATTAGTGAGCAAAGTATGCTCTATGCACACCTAGCTTTATATAGCCTTGTTCTATCAGAGATTAACTCCCATCGATCATACAACCCTGCACATGTTTTATTTGTTTAGCTCTTGTTGTGATTCTATGAATCTAATTCACAAATCAAACAAGAAATTTCTAAAAGCAACCCTAACCACCATACTCATAATTACATTAGCTGCGGTTTTTGGACAAGAACTCAGGGCCCAATTACCATTAAAAAGTTATAAAAGCACGTCTTTTCTTACTAAAGCTTCTCTAGATGACGCAGCAATAGTGGCTGATGCTGATACCCAGTCTGTACCGCCTATTCAGCGATTGGAATTAGATCGAATAACGGTTATTGCAAACCCCTCATGGCAGACTCAAACCCCGGGTGCCGCCACCTATCTTGGCCTTGCTCGACTGCAGCAATTCGATTACGCGAATGTGCATCGTGTATTGAGCCAAGTTGGAGGGGTGTATTTGCAGGAGGAAGATGGATTTGGATTACGTCCCAACGTCGGGATGAGGGGTACTGGGGTTTCAAGAAGTGCAAAAATTACCCTGATGGAAGATGGAATTTTGGCAGCCCCCGCACCATATAGTGCCCCTGCAGCCTATTACTTTCCAACAATGGCTCGAATGGAGGGGCTAGAGGTGAGGAAAGGTTCTTCACAAATTAAATACGGGCCATATACTACGGGAGGGGCGCTTAATTTACTTTCGGCGCGTATCCCATTTGAGTGGAAGGGGGAAGCGAAACTAATGGCTGGAGGCTTTGGTAGTGAAAAGTTTAGTGTAAAGATTGGGGATACCCGTGGCCAATTTGGCTATGTTTTTCAGGGTTTAATGCAATCTAACGACGGATTTAAAGAGTTGCCTAATGGCATGGAGACCGGCTTTGACGTTCAAGACTATATTCTGAAGTTGCGGTTTCAATCCGATTCATCGGCCCCACGGTTTCAACGATTAGAGGTGAAAGCCGGATATTATGATGAGCTATCAAACGAAACCTATCTCGGGTTAAGCTATCAGGATTTTCAGGAAAATCCCTATTTGCGCTATGCTTCATCGGCCATTGACCAAATGAATGCCGATCAGTACCAATTAAGTGTTAAATACTTTACCCAATGGGCTTCGGGTTGGAATGCAAGTTTGACTGCGTATCAACAAGAAGTTAATAGAAATTGGTATAAGTTAGATAAGGTCATGGGTGTAAGCATTGGATCCATTCTCACCTCACCAGATGCCTACTCAGCAGAGTATGCTTCCTTGCGAGGTCAAAGTACAGGGAATGCTAATTATGCGGTAAAGGCGAATAACAGAGCCTACTACTCACGAGGAATCCAAGCTCAAGCTTCGCAGCAATGGGGTTTGTCAGAGTCAAAACTGCGTCTGGAGGTTGGATTGCGAGTACATGCTGATGGAATGGACCGGTTTCAGTGGGTAGATGATTATCGTATGGAAGAGGGTGCCTTACTGTTGTCCAATGAAGGAATTCCAGGTACCGACAGTAATCGCTTAGAATCTGCTTTTGCTTGGGCAAGCTATACCCAACTAGAATGGATCCGTGGTAATTGGAGCCTAAGCCCAGGCATCCGAGTGGAGTATATTGGCCTGAGCCGTGAAGATTATGGCAAGGCGGATGTAGGCCGTTCAGGAAGCAGTTTGAATGTTACGGACAATACACTTTGGGCGGTCATGCCAGGGCTTGGTTTCACCTACGAATCAATTAATGGATTAAACATATTTGGGGGGCTTCACAAGGGATTTGCCCCTCCATCACCAGGATCTTCAGAAGGTACAGACTCCGAGCAAAGTTTGAATTACGAGTTAGGGTTTCGATGGCTTAGCTCCACACGTTTTTCTATTGAGTCGGCTATCTTTTATAATGATTACTCAAATCTACTTGGTAATGATTTAGCTGCTGCAGGCGGTGGTGGTGGGACCGCACAGTTTAATGCGGGAGCCGTTAGAATTTGGGGATTTGAATGGGCTGGTAATTACGATTGGCTCATTCCTAACAGCACTATTCGAATGCCACTGAGTTTAGTGTATACCTTGACTGAATCTTCATTCAATTCTTCTTTTGATAGTGACTATGGGCCTTGGAGCGAGGTAAGTAAAGGAGATGCTCTACCGTATTTGCCGAAGCATCAATGGAGTCTTGGCTGGGGCTTAGTGGTAGATGATTTACAAGCTAGTGTTAATTACCGGCATCAATCCGACATGCGTACCGAAGCAGGTCAAAGCGCTATTAATGCCGATAATGGCATTGAAGGGCATCATATCGTAGATTTAAGCATGGCCTATTCAATTAATACATGGTCTACCTTTCAGCTTCACCTGAGAAATGCATTGGATACTCGGTATGCCGTAGCGGCGCGACCAGCAGGCTACCGACCGGGTTTGCCTCGTATGCTAGAAGCCGGTATTAGGCTGGATTTTTAGGCTGCAAGAAAGGCTAGATTATGAGCCTAGTTAAAAATTTATGGTTACTTGTAACCGTGACTGAATTGAATGGGATGGTTCAATCCCCGTACTAAGCCGATAGGAAACATCACCCTGAATTTTCAATGAATATTGGGCTATATACTTATTTAACCCAAAGGTATACTCTTCTACCGTATTCATTTTATCCTGGATGCTAATGTTAGGCTCTGTAACAGCTAATCGAAGGGCTAATTCTACATTATTATCCAATAAATATCCGCCCTGAATACTATATCCGTGCCCATCGAATACAGGTATTTCGGCTTCTAGGATTGGATCCTTGGTTGTTCGTACTATCCACTCTCCCATAATGGACCAACCTTGGTATTTAAACATACCGTCAAGGTAGAGAGTCGAGATATCGGTAGTTAACTCATTGGGGAATACAGCTCCTCGTTGCCCCCGATTCGCATTGGCTTCGTCGTTGAAGTTATAGGCTACGCCAAGGGCTAATTTTGGCATCGGTTCTCTCTGAACATCGGAACCTTTGATATCTCCTCCCTTAATGAATGTACCCAAAGGCAACCAATCTACCCGCCCAGTGTAGCTGTAGCCTTGGGTATTCGCGCCACGAAAGATACCCTCCCCATTGGAGAGAGCGCTTGAAATCCGTAGCTCTGAGGTACCTAGTGTGGTCTTATAAAACGCCCAAAGTCCAAGATCTTTTTGGAGATCAAAAATGGAATGAACTATCGAACGATCTACAAATTGAAGGTATTTAAGGGACACCAACTGACTTCGTGCCGCTGGTAAAGTCTCTTGCCCAAACCAAATACTCAGTTTTGGATTTACCTGAAACTTAAATGCGGCATCATACAGATTTTGATTGTTACTCTCGAAGCGTAATTGAATTTTATACGTTAGTCTTGGATCTATCACAAAGCCAGTGACATAAAATCGAGTCCGTCTATTTTTAACCAAAAATTCAGGTGAATGGGCCTCTGTATCAGTGAAGATAAGTTGGTTTTGCAGTACAGGATTAACTCTATAACTAAATGTAGTGTCCTTCGATACAAAACGTAGCCCACTTTCTAGGGTGGGGGGAGTCGTTTGGGCATTCGTGGCCAGAGGCAGTAACAGCCAAGAAATGAGCATGAGCATTTTTAGAGCTGGAGTAACGTAGTTCATAGGTTGTATTGGGAACAGGTTTAACAATAAATAAACTAATCCTATGTGCTGATCAGCAGCATTTCTGTGAAACCGTGGTATTCATTCTATGCAGCAAAGGAATCACCTTAGTTTGCATCAACTCCATGCCTTTTTGGCTAATACAATAACAACTCCGAACCCCTTCTATAGTGCCATCGATTAATTGTGCCTCTTTTAATGCTTTAAGATGTTGGGATACGGTAGATTGGGCAAGCGGCAATTGAGGGGTCAAATCACCACAATAACAGCTTTTTTGCTGGGAAAGATAGTCAAGTATGGCTAGTCTTGCGGGATGGGCTAAGGCTTTTAGTGTCCGAGCCGTTTCTTCATGTTCGGAAGTAATAAAAGTAGATAATGTGATCAAAGCATACGATTAATTTAATTAATCGTAATAATACGATGAATATATATTTTATGCTTGACTTAGTTATGAGGCTTGGTTCATTCTTAACGAACTAGGCTGGTTAGGGTAGAACACGTGTGATGAAGCTAAAGCATTGGTTAAAAGATTTTCCTGGTTGATGCAGCTTGCACTCCTGATCAAAAAAATTGCATTTTAGTGTTGACTGGAGTTAAATATAATGTCTATATTTGCTCCTCATATTTTTGTATATGTATCACCTTCCTCGGTAGCTCAGTGGCAGAGCAATCGGCTGTTAACCGATCGGTCGTTGGTTCGAATCCAACCCGGGGAGCTTCGAAAGCCTCAGATCATTGATCCTGAGGCTTTTTTTGTATCATCCACTCAGAATTTTACAGTGTTTGAATTCAAGATTATTCAATATCGATTCTTGTATATTGTTTTATTGGTCTTTGTTACAATAAATTTCACATGTTAAAAAGATTTATTTGTAAAATTTATGTTGTTACGGCATTCATATATCATTGGCTGTTCGAACTCCTCTTCAACCAGAAGGAACTGGTGAAACTTTTGTAGCTGCTAACTATCGGTTTGGTCTATCTTATAGTAGAACAATGTCCAAATATGTAAGTTTTGGTGGTACCGTTAATTACATTGATATGAAGCTTTATGATGGATTCTCAGCAGAAGCTTTTAGTTTTGATCTTGGGGTTTTATATAAATCAGAGTTTCGTGATTTCACATTTGGAATGCAGATTTCAAACTTTGGATCTGATGTGAATTTTTATAATGAAGCCTATCCTCTGCCAACCCACTTTATGCCCTTTATCAGCGTTTCATCGTCCAAATTAAAGCAGCTGTAACATCTAGAATATCAAAGGAAAGCCTACGATAACAAAAATAACCCACAGCAAATAGATGGGTAAATAGCCTCCCATAGCCGTAAAAACAGAGCGTATTGTTTCTCTACCTCGAATAACTTGGAAAATGTGATAGCCAATAATGCATATGTGACCAAGCATTAACAAGTTTAGCCCAAACAAAGCTAGACGGTTAGGACTTAAACCGAATTCGAACAAACGATAGCCAATAGCAAATAGGGCAACGATATTATCAATAATGGTTATCGTAGTAAGACCAAATAATAAGTAATGTTGAAATGTACTGTTGTGGTCGTTTTTAAAGGAAAATAGGATAAGCGCCATTACAGCTAACAAAATGAGGTTAAAGACCAACAAGAACTCGCGATCATCAAATATAGTTTTTTGGTTTTGAGAAAGCATTACGGAAAAAATCAGTAGTAAAACAAAGGCAGGAAGGGTAAAAAGCTTAGCAATCACCGGAGATATATTCTGAACCAAGTGCTTGTTGTTATGGACTAAGTAGAGGCTTAGAACTGGTACAGCACCAATGCCCCAAATTCCAAAATACTCGAAGTATGCATCTTCAATTCTCATATCAATAAGTTCAAATAGAGTAATAGTTAATCCTGAAAATAATAAACCACTTACTAGAAGAAGCCCGCCCATAATAGCGACCTCCCCATTAAAACGAATGAAATTTATCCGATTCTCAGGGGACTTCCATTCACTATCTAGATAAGCCTTCCCGAAAAGAAACCATAGTACTACAGGGGCATGAAGGTAAACAAGTACGAAGACTGGGTTTTCTAGATCAATTGGAATAAGATGTAGGTAGCAAACCAAGCCGATCGCAATAACTAAAATAGGCCAATATTGCTCTAGGGATTGTTTTGACGTGTAAAGGGAATAACCTAGTAAGGCTGGAATACCTATGAAACTAATGTTCCGAGCAAAATAATAGTCTTCGTCTAGGCCAAAAATGGAGGGTATTTTTAAGAGAAATCCAGTCAATATGGCTATGCCAATAACCACTAAAATTTCTTGTTTACTACCCCAAGAAATGCGAATGGTACTGTTCGTTTCGGAGGAATTAGGTGTCATGGAATCTTTGGTTCAATTAAGTAAAAGGATTATTTTGATGTAAAACACAGTGCAATTAATAAAAGTACTTTGAATTAAAAAGCTATTAAAAATCATACTATTCTCCTACAACGATTAGACCGAGACTACATTTTCAAATTTTCAAGGCTTATAATTCTGAGCTCGTTATGTGTTTTGTATTTGACTATGTTCTATGCGTAATCTCAGGTTTCAATTGGTCAATTTTTATCAACTCTTACGGAATCATGAAAACTACATTATTCTCTTTACTTCTTAGTATCACATCTTTAAGTCTACTTGCCCTTTTACTTCGCTCATTAGGTACAGCATTTCAGTGGCTATCTGTTCACTTCGCTGGTCATAGGTAGTAGATTCAAAAGGGGTTCCGTCCGATATCTTAGGATCTTCATAGGTAATGGCATGTCGTTTACTTGCACCTACTACAATAGGGCATGCATCATCCGCTTCAGAGCAGGTCATAACAGCTATATAGTTGTCCTTAGGATTCGGTGGCTGATTATACACCTTTGAAAAGCATCGCTCGGGTGGGTGTTCGTTTGAATACCGGACGAGATAAACCGGATTGTATTCGGCACTATTGGACTCGATATTGACTTGAAATCCCGCACGAGTTAGAGCTGCAATAGTGTTAGGGTGCATTGCGGTGGCTTGTGTTCCGCCAGAGTAACACTCTAACACGGGAAGCTTTAGATGATTTGCCATTACGGTTGCCCATATATGGGCAAGGTGGCTACGGCGCGAATTATGCGTACAAATAAAATTCAACTGAGGTGTTTTTTTCTCGGCTATTTCTGCTGAAATGTCTTTTGAAAGTGGAAGTAGTAGGTTTTTACGATCCTTTGGTAAATCGTCAATTCTTGAACTGCAGGTTAGAATGTAGCTAGTCAATTTTGGGAGCACGATATGTATTGCAAAAGGGTTAAAGTTATTTTTGGTGATGTAGTCAACGGCCCTAGGCTGTTTAAATACAGGTCGTCAATGGTTGATGACTGGTTGATGATGTTTTAAGACTTTTAATATACGGAAGCGAATGATTTCGTATTTTAAGCCATTATTAAATGACTGTGCAAACAAGGAATTACAAAGAAAATTTAAAGCAGTTTTTATGAATAAAGAGCAATCTACTTCAGCATCAGGTGATGTAAGTTATAAGGTTAATGGAGAGGCGAAATGCCCGGTAACTGGGCTTGGCTCGGTTGGAAGTGCATCAACCGGTCCTGCGATGCATAAAGCCGCAGGTAAAGGCCCATCTAACAGAGAATGGTGGCCCAATCAGCTAAGTCTACACATATTACGACAACATTCAAACCTCTCAAATCCTATGGATGAGGGTTTTGACTATGCTGAAGCTTTTGAGTCCTTACCCTATGAAAAGGTAAAAACGGATATTTTTGATGTAATGAAGGATTCACAAGAGTGGTGGCCTGCGGATTATGGGCATTACGGACCATTCTTTATTCGTATGGCTTGGCATAGCGCAGGGACCTATCGTATAGCCGATGGTAGGGGTGGTGCAGGAGCTGGAACGCTTCGCTTTGCACCATTAAATAGCTGGCCTGACAATGCCAACTTAGATAAAGCTCGATTGTTATTGTGGCCCATTAAACAGAAGTATGGAAAGGCCCTATCCTGGGCAGATCTAATGATACTTACAGGTAATTGTGCATTAGAATCTATGGGTTTTAAAACCTTTGGGTTTGCTGGTGGGCGCGAGGACGTTTGGGAGCCAGAGGAAGATATTTATTGGGGATCAGAAGCCGAGTGGCTGGGCGATAAGCGATATTCTGGAGACCGTGAGTTAGAAAATCCCTTAGCTGCTGTGCAAATGGGGCTCATTTATGTAAACCCAGAAGGTCCTAATGGGAATCCTGACCCAATTGCCGCGGCGCGCGATATTCGGGAGACTTTTGCTCGAATGGCAATGAACGATGAGGAAACGGTAGCATTAATTGCAGGTGGTCATACATTTGGGAAAAATCACGGAGCGGCCAATCCTGATGAATATGTTGGTGCTGAGCCTGCAGGGGCACCAATAGCCGAACAAAGTCAAGGGTGGAAAAATAGCTTTGGCACAGGTAATGCCGAATACACGATTACTTCCGGATTAGAAGGTGCCTGGACAAAAACTCCAATCAGTTGGGACAACAATTATTTTGAAAACCTTTTTGAATATGAGTGGGAGTTAACCAAAAGTCCAGCTGGAGCACATCAATGGGTTCCCAAAAAGAAGGGGGGCGAGGGGGAAGTGCCTGATGCGCATAATGCGGATAAATCACATCAACCAGTGATGCTAACCACTGATTTATCGATGCGCTTTGACCCTATTTATGAGACGATTTCCCGTCGCTTTTACGAAAATCCTGATGAGTTTGCCGATGCCTTCGCACGAGCATGGTTCAAATTGACCCACCGGGATATGGGGCCTATTGCTCGTTATAAAGGCCCTGAAGTGCCTGAAGAGGTGCTTATTTGGCAAGATCCAGTGCCAGCAAGAGACTATGAGCTAATTGCAGAAGAAGATATTGCAGAGTTGAAGAAAGCAATAGCCGATTCAGAGCTGAGTATCAGTCAATGTGTAACTACTGCCTGGGCTTCTGCTTCTACCTTCCGAGGCTCGGATAAGCGCGGTGGTGCAAACGGAGGGCGTTTACGATTAGCCCCTCAAAAGTATTGGGCGGTGAACAATCCCGCGGAATTGGATAAAATTCTGGACATTCTCACGACGATAAAGGATGATTTTGATGCCAAGCCAGGGAATAAAAAGATATCGATGGCCGACTTAATTGTACTCGCTGGAGTCGTGGGTGTTGAACAAGCGGCCGAACAGGCGGGCGTTCCTACTCAGGTACCATTTAATCCAGGCAGAACCGATGCGGAAATGGAACATACCGATGTGGCATCTTTCTCAGTGCTCGAACCAGAAGCGGATGGCTTCCGAAACTATACCAAAGCACGCTACACAGTCTCACCTGAGGATATGTTGGTGGATAAAGCACAACTATTGACCTTAACGGCGCCTGAAATGACCGTACTTTTGGGGGGAATGCGCGTATTAGGGGCCAATCATGATGGTTCAAAAATGGGTGTATTCACCGACAGGGTGGGTGTGCTTAGCAACGATTACTTTGTGAACCTTCTGGATTTAGGCACACGGTG
>ERZ802822.414-NODE-414-length-30624-cov-5.215864_pt1 | contig 30624 bp, 28 predicted proteins | sample MGYA00345649_ERZ802822 | MGnify/ENA primary metagenome ERZ802822 (study PRJEB30503, sample SAMEA104212359) | marine metagenome | biome: Westerlies Biome; feature: [SRF] surface water layer (ENVO:00010504) within the epipelagic zone...; material: water...
CACGAAAGGTATACGGCGTGGCTCGCGGGTCTTATTGATGGTGCGACCTGGACTGGATTTGATTCGAATTGTCTTTGCGCTCTTTAAGATGGGCGCGGTACCGATCGTGATCGATCCAGGAATGGGCTTAAAAAAGTTTCTTCGTTGTGTGCGCCACTCAAAACCAATGGCACTGGTCGGCATTCCGCCAGCCATTTGGAGCGCTTGTTTATTCCGCCCAAGCTTTAGTGGGGTCGACATTAAGATCTGCGTAGGGCGTGGCTTCGAAAAACAGATTGGTGGTTTTAAAGGTCATGGTGCTTTCGAGGTGGTTGATTCTGCGGAAGATGAACTGGCGGCAATTTTATTTACCTCTGGCTCGACTGGTGCGGCCAAAGGCGTGCTCTATGAGCATGGAATGTTTCTTGCACAAGTGGAGGCGATTTGCCGCCAATATGGAATCGAGCCGGGCGAGGTGGATCTGCCGATGTTACCAGTATTTGCACTTTTTAATCCGGCGCTGGGCATGTGCACCGTAGTGCCAGATATGAATCCAAGCCGTCCAGCCTCCGTCGACCCAGAGCAAATCGTGCGTGCGATCCAGCAGAATTCGGTCACGAATAGTTTTGGTTCACCCGCGCTGTGGATTAAGATCGCACGGTATTGCGAGCGCAAGTCGATCACTTTGCTTACAATTCGTCGTATTTTGATGGCGGGTGCTCCGGTACCGCCTGCGCTGATGGAGAAGATGCGTGCGATTATTCCGAACGGCGAAATCCATACGCCCTACGGAGCAACAGAGGCGTTGCCTGTGAGTTCGATTTCTGCGACGGAGGTGTTAGAGCAAACTGCCGTCCGCACGCAAAAAGGGGAGGGAACTTGCGTGGGGCGTCCCTTACCTAATGTGTTGGTGCGCATTGTAGAGCCGACCGATGGCTCAATTGCTACGATTGAGAAGGTAGTGGATTTACCCGCGGGTTCGATTGGAGAGATTATTGTTCAAGGTGCCTCGGTCACTCGCGGCTACGATTATTTACCCGAAGCAGATGCGGGCTCGAAGATCGTGGATGGCGCGAAGCAGTGGCATCGTATGGGGGATATGGGTCGGCTAGATGATTCGGATCGACTCTGGTTTTGTGGTCGTAAACTAGAGCGAGTAATGACGGAAGTGGGTGCGATGTATACCGATTGTTGCGAAGCTATTTTTAACGCGCATCCATGGGTCTACCGCTCTGCCTTGATCGATTTGTGCCAGGGACGACCTGCTATCGTGATCGAACCAGAAAAGTCTGCTTTCCCTAAATCACCTGGTGAACGGATGTGCTTCATAAAGTCACTCACAGAGCTTGGGCAGAAAAATACACAAACAGTTGCAATCAAAGACTTCTTTTTTGAGGCAAACTTCCCTGTGGATGTACGGCATAATGCTAAGATCCATCGTTTGTCGCTTGCGCGGAAATATGCGCTGAAATAATTTTATTCGATGAATGTATTAGTCACAGGGGGCGGGGGATTCGTTGGTAGCTATTTGATCGATCGCTTGCTAGCCCGCGGCTATCAAGCTCGTTCGTTCGGGCGCTCAGCACAGCCAGCTTTGGAGCAGAAAGGCGTTGAAGTTATCTGCGGCGAATTGGCCAATCCCACTGACGTGAGAGAGGCTTGTTTTGGGATGGATGCGGTCTTCCATGTCGCGGCTAAGGCAGGGGTGTGGGGCAGTTGGGAGAGTTTTTATCAGCCGAATGTGGTCGGCACACGTAACGTGCTTGGGGCCTGCAGGACCGAGGGCATCGCTCGCCTCGTTTATACGAGCACGCCGAGTGTCGTCTTTAACGGGCAGCCGATTCGGGGCGGCGGGCCAGAGATGCCCTATGGGCGCAACTGGCTCTGCCACTATGCGCACACTAAGGCGATCGCTGAAAAAGAAGCTTTAGCCGCTAATTGCGATACGCTCAAGGTTGTCGCATTGCGCCCTCACCTGATCTTCGGTCCTGGCGACCCTCACCTTTTGCCGCGCGTCATTGATAGCGTGAAAGCGGGGCGCTTAAAGATTGTCGGTGAGGGTACAAACCGAGTCGATGTCTCTTACGTCGACGATGTGGCAGCGGCACATTTAAACGCACTGGATGCCTTGGAATCTTGCAACGCGGGAACTTGCGCTGGGCAGGCCTATTTCATTTCGCAGGGTGAACCAGTAGAACTTTGGTCGTGGCTTAACCAGATACTTGAAGGCCTAGGCCATCCACCATTAACGAAGCGCATGCCGCTCGTGTTGGCCTATTTGGCGGGAGCCGTTGCTGAATGCGCTTGGAAGGTTTTCGCTAAATCTGGCGAACCCCCGATCACGCGCTTTGTCGCGGTCGAGCTGGCTAAAGACCACTACTTTGACACTGAAGTGGCGCATAGACATCTTGGCTACAAGGCTACCGTTGATATGAAAACTGCGCTGAAGGCGACTATCGCAGACCTAAAAGCACGAGGATTCTAAGCTTTGGCACAGCTGGTCGAAAAATTTGGGCAAACTCGCCTTGATGAGTTGCCAGTTGGGATACTTCGCGACATCTCCTCTGGTATGGAGATTATTTTTCTAGGAACTGGCACCTCACAAGGCGTGCCTATGATTGCCCAACCCAAGGGCGAAGGCTGCGATCTGGACAATCCTAAGAACTGGCGCACTCGCGCATCAATCCATGTCGAAATGGGGGGTCACCACATCCAAGTTGATGCGGCGCCCGAGTTTCGCATGCAGTGCATCCAGCATGGGCTCGATCAAGTTGATACCTTTATTCTTACTCACGGACACGCAGATCACATCCTGGGGATGGATGATTTACGCCGTTTCTGTGATCTGAACGGTGGCAATGCTCTTCCAGTCTATAGTACTGTCGAAGGCTTGGAGCGAGTCAGGCAGATTTTTCCTTACGCAATTTTAGATAAACCCTTGGTGCGCGGCTACCCAGCATTTCAGCTGGAGTCCATGCCTAAGACCTTGGACTTGCCAGGCGGCAGGGTCGAATCAGTCCTGCTACCACACGGTAAAATTCAAGTGCTCGGTCTCGTCTTTACCGAGGCAGAAACGGGCAAACAGTTTACTTACTATACTGATTGCAATGAAGTCGGCGAAGAAGCCCGTCTCATTGCTGAAGGATCGGATGTCGTCATCCTCGATGGCTTACGCCCGAACCCGCACCCCTCGCACATGACGATCGATCAAGCGGCTCAAACCGCGCAAGAAATGGGTGCGCCGATCTCGTTTATTACGCACATGACCTATATGGTCGATCACGAGCAGACCGAAGCGGCACTACCCGAGGATGTGCATTTGGCCTACGATGGGCTGCGAGTCAGTTGGTAGTTTCAATCGCAGTGCCTTTACTCGAGAAGCTCTTTCGCCTTACAACACTACCAAATTGTTCCGGTGTATGACTACCTTAGCCTCGAGTGCGGACGAATCGGCGCCGATAAGCTCCATGTCGTAGTCGCTGACGCCATGCGCGATGACATCGCCATTGGGGGCGCAAATCTGCACGACATCGCCTCCCTCGAAGTTTCCCTCGCAGCTGGTGACCCCGGCCTCTAGTAAACTTTTTCCGCGATTGAGGATCGCATCGACCGCTCCAGCGTCCACATTGACCGAGCCGTGTGTGTGGTCTTGAATCGCGATCCAGCGTTTGTGTGATTTTATAGACACCTCGCTAGGCGCGAAATAGGTGCCCACGCGTTCGCCGTTGAGTAGTTTGTTGAAAAGTGTCGGATCACCACCACTACCAATAATGACTGCGCAGCCTGCACGTTGTGCGATCTTGGCCGCAGAGAGTTTACTGACCATACCGCCGACCGAGGTCTCCTGCTTGGTGCCATGGGCCATTGCTTCGATTTCGTCGGTAATGGTATCGACTACTGGCACCACCTCGCCCGTGCCTTTGATGTCAATCAATCCGGGGATATTGGATAGGATAAAGAGCATGTCCGCATGCACCACACTAGCCACGAGTGCAGAGAGGGTGTCGTTATCGCCAAACTTGATTTCGGTGGCGCTGACCGTATCGTTTTCGTTGACGATGGGCACGGCGCCATTGGCTAGCAGGCGTTCGACTGTGTTGCAGACTGCATTATGTCGGTGGCGAGCGCGTAGGTCTTCGCGGGTCAGCAGAATCTGGGCAACGGTTAGTCCATGCGGGTCGAAGCATTGTTGCCAGTTGTTAATTAAAATACTCTGCCCTACGGCGGCGCAGGCTTGTAGGGTAGATAAGTCCTTTGGTCGCTTCTCCAGCTTAAGCTTTCCCATGCCGAGGCCCACTGCGGCTGAACTGACTAGTATTACTTCAATGCCAAGCTGGCGTAGTGCGTTGACTTGATCGCAAAGCGTTGCGATGCGCGCCGTGTCCAATTTCCCGATACCAGAAGTCAGCACACCTGTGCCGAGCTTGATGACGATGCGTTTGGCTGTAGTAAGCATTTTTACGGATCAGAGAGCAAATGGTGCTGCCTTTTGCTTTCGATACTCTGGGTCAGACTTTTTTCAACTCTGCTTCCTTATGAGTAAGGTGCTCGTTGATCTCTGCAATGTAGTCGTCGTGCGCTTTTTGCACTTCTTTTTCGTGGCGTTTAAAATCATCTTCGGGTAGGCCGTCGTCGTTCTTGGCAGACTTGAGTAGGTCGAGTGCATCACGTCGACCTTGGCGGATGCGAACACGCCCGTCTTCGGCCATACCGCCGGCTGTTTTGGCGAGCTCTTGGCGGCGATCACCAGTGAGCTCGGGCACGGGTACGCGTAGGATCCCGCCGTCGATAATAGGGTTGAGGCCTAAGTTGGCTTCTTGGATACCTTTTTCCACATCTTTAATCACGCTCTTATCCCAAGGCTGCACCATGATGGTACGAGCATCCGGCGTTGTCACCGCAGCGACTTCTTTCAGGCTGACTGTACTACCGTAGGCGTTGACGCGGACACCGTCGAGCATTGCGGGCGTAGCTTTGCCGGTGTGGAGGCTGCTGAATTCGTGGAGCGTGTGATCGACCGCCTTCTTCATGTCGGCGTTCATAGATTTGATGATTTCTTTTGGCATGGTTTAAGTAGTTAAATTTTTTAAGAACAGGGGCTAGTCGACCAGTGTGCCGATCTCTTCGCCCATTACGGCGCGATAGATAGAACCAGGCTCGCGCATACTGAAAACGAGAATAGGAAGCTGGTTTTCCATACAAAGAGAAAATGCGGTTGAATCCATAACCTCAAGGCGCTCACGCAGGGCGTCGACGTAGGGTACGTGGTCGTATTTGACTGCATCGTCGTGCTTTTTTGGATCCTTGTTATAGATGCCGTCGACCTTGGTCGCTTTCATCAGCATGTCCGCACCGATCTCGTTGGCACGGAGCGCTGCGGCTGTATCGGTTGAGAAGTAAGGGTTACCGGTGCCCCCAGCGAAGATCACTACACGGCCGCGCTCAAGGTGCCGGGTAGCGCGTCGTAGGATAAACGGCTCGGCCAGTTTATCCATGGGTATGGCACTTTGCAGGCGCACGGTCACGCCGAGCTTTTCGAGGCAGTCCATTAGTGCGAGGCCGTTGATCACCGTGGCGAGCATCCCCATGTAGTCACCAGTGGTGCGGTCGACGCCTTTCATCTCGGCACCGCTGAGGCCGCGAAAGATATTGCCACCACCGATCACGAGGCCGATTTCAACCCCGATATCGTAAACTTTTTTGACCTCTTCGCAAATCGCTTTGAGGATCACCGGGTCGATGGGTTCACCATCTTCGTTATTGCGTAGCACTTCCCCGCTGAGTTTGAGGATGATGCGCTTGTATTTTGGGTTTTGGGACGATTCTTCAGTAGCAGTCATTAAACGCTTCTTAAACCCACTTTTGCCTAGCTCGTCAACCTATGTCTTTGCTTGATGGCTTACAGTTGGTTTCCTGGAGCCCCGCACTCAGCCTCGGTATCATCTTAGCTAGAACCACTCAACAAGAGCAGAGCTGGGGCCCAGCGTTCTCAAGGATCTTTCCTTGAAACTTCGCCTTGCTAGTATTGCTTAAGCGTCCCTATCTTCTTCAACCTTTCCAAATCTTTATAGTTTTAGCTTTTTATTAAATGTCACTCATCGTTCAAAAATACGGCGGCACTTCGGTCGGAGATGTCGATCGGATCAAAAACGTCGCGCAGCGAGTCAAAGAGACCTATGATGCGGGTCACCAAGTCGTGGTCGTCGTTTCTGCGCGCTCCGGGGTGACGAATGAGCTGATTGGCCGTGCTAAAGCGCTCAATCCACACCCAGATGAGCGTGAGATGGATATGCTCCTCACTGTGGGCGAGCAAGAAACTATAGCCCTTACTGCTATGGCGCTCCATGCTATTGGTGTACCTGCGGTCTCACGCACAGGTTCTCAGGCGGGCATCTTGACCGATCCTTCACACACCCGCGCACGCATTACCCAGATTTCTGGGGGCGACCTCAAAGCGCAACTTGATGCTGGCAAAGTCATCATCCTTGCCGGCTTTCAAGGCCATTCGCCCGACGGCCAAATTACCACACTGGGCCGCGGTGGTTCCGATCTTAGTGCCATCGCCATCGCGGCGGCGCTCAAGGCTGACCTTTGCCAAATTTACACCGATGTCGACGGCGTCTATACTGCCGATCCGCGCCTTGTGCTTGATGCCAAGAAGCTCGACGAGATCTCCTATGAGGAGATGCTCGAGCTCGCCAGTTCTGGTTCCAAAGTAATGCAAAACCGCGCCGTCGAATTTGCGCAGAAGTTCGACGTCGTTTTTGAAGTCCGTTCCAGTTTCAACAACAACCCAGGTACCATTGTGAAAGAAGAAGCCGCCTCCATGGAAGATGTCGTCGTCAGCGGCGTCGCACTCGATAAAAACCAAGCTAAGATCGTGGTCAGCGATTTGCCAGACCGCCCTGGTACAGCCGCCAAGCTCTTTCAAGTGCTCGGCGCAGCGGGTATCAGCGTCGATATGATCGTACAAAACCTTGGCCGCGATGGTAAGGCGAATATGACATTCACCGTACCTCGAGAGGATGTCCTTCGCGCCGAAAAAGCCGTGACTGAATCGTTCCCCGACGAGGCCGCTGGAAAGCTCTTTGAGGTAAGCGATATTGCCAAAGTCTCGGTGGTCGGCGTTGGTATGCGTTCGCATTCTGGCGTCGCTGCGACACTTTTTGAGTCTCTGGCCAAGGGTAATGTGAACATTCAGCTTATCAGTACATCTGAGATTAAAATCTCAGTCGGTATCGACCCGGAACAAGCCGAAGATGCCGCACGCCTTGTCCATGCCGCTTTTGGGCTCGGGGCCTAGACGATTCCTCGTCCTCCGACTAGAAGGCTGTGTACGCAAGTGCTATGAAAATGTCAGATGCCCGGATTTTTTTCAGCCCCTCCAGCATAGTTTAATTATATCCTGACTAAACGAAGGGTAATTGCGGGTTGACTCTTTTGCTGTGCCTACAAACTCACAAGCATGCAATATATCAGCACACGCGGCCAAGTCCCCGCCGTTTCTTTTTCCACTGCAGTCGCGCAAGGTCTCGCGCCTGATGGCGGGCTTTACCTGCCTGAAAAACTCCCCGATCTAAGGCCGCACTTGGGCGAGTGGTCAAAACTCAGCTATGCTGAACTCTGTGAGGCCTTCTTCGCCATCTTTGCGACCGACATCGATTCTGCGGAGCTAAAAGAAGTCGTCGCGCGAAGTTATACCAAATTCGATCACGCTGACATCGCACCCATCGTTAAGCTCGATGACGACCGTTACGTGTTGGAGCTTTTCCACGGGCCCACGCTCGCATTTAAAGATTTTGCACTTCAATTATTGGGTAATCTTTACGAATCACAGATCGCCCGTACTAGAAGCCACATTTCCGTTCTTGGTGCCACGTCGGGAGATACCGGAGCCGCCGCTATCCATGGCCTGCTCGGCAAAGAAGGTGTCACTACCTTTATCCTCTATCCCGATGGCCGGATTTCACCGCTTCAAGAGCGGCAGATGACCTGCACAGGCGCAGACAATGTCTTCCCTCTGGCGATCAAAGGCAGCTTTGACGACGCGCAGACGGCGATGAAGACTGTTTTCGAAGACCGTGAATTCGCCGCTGAAGTCGGGCTTTCTGCTGTCAATTCAATCAACCTTGCCCGCATCCTTGCACAGTGCGTTTACTACCTTTCCGCCTACTTCCGTCTACCTGAAGATGTGCGCGACGACATCACTTTTGTTGTACCCACGGGAAACTTCGGCAACGTCCTCGCCGGCTGGCTCGTCCAGCGCATGGGCTTGCCGATCAAGGGTTTTCGCGTAGCGACGAATCAAAACGATATCCTACACCGCCTATTTCAGGCCGGGACTTACCAGCTAGACGAGGTCGCCCCTAGCGTCGCCCCTTCCATGGATATACAAGTCGCATCGAACTTTGAGCGCTTTCTCTACTACGCAGAAGGCTGTGACCCTAAAAAAGTGCGGGATATCATACAGACCTTTAAGGAGACGGGCAAATACGTCTTCAAGAACTTTGATAGCACTGGTTTCACAAGCTCACGAAGCGACGACGCGCAGATCGAACAGATTATTAAAGATGCGTATTTGAAATATGGATACGTTGTTGATCCCCACACTGCCTGTGGGTTCGAGCAAGGTTTTGAAGGCAAGGAAATTATCCTAGCCACCGCACATCCGGCGAAATTCCCCGACACGATTCAGGCTGCTATTGGCGAGAATTCGACGCACGCATCGCTCGAAGTTTTGAAGTCCAAAGAGATCGTTAAGCACAGTGTTATACCGTCCCCCGCAGCGATCAAAGCCTTTATGAGGGCGCGAATTTAGTCATGGAGTTTGTCCATCAAATGTTTTTCAAAAGCGCCACTCCCTTTGCATCGACTAATAGAATCCCTTGAAATAGCGCGCAGTAGATCTTCTCCAGATTTGCGCTACGGAAGCCGAAGGGCGCATGTAATCGGTAGGATTTACTCAGAGTACTAGAAGCGACACTTCTGCCGTGTTTAAGCTACTGCTTCTTCCTTCTCCGGCATGTCTTTTTCGACTTTTAGGTTGTCGATGATGAACTCTTGGCGCTCGGGTGTGTTTTTGCCCATATAGAAGGTGAGCATGTCTTTAATTGTCATGCCTTTTGCTATGATGACGGGGTCGAGGCGGATGTTTTTCCCGATAAAGTGCTGGAACTCGTCAGGGGAGATTTCACCCAAGCCTTTGAAGCGAGTAATCTCGGGCTTTGGCTTACACTCTTCCATTGCGGCACGGCGCTCCTCGTCAGTATAGCAGTAGCGAGTCACCTTTTTGTTGCGAACGCGGAAGAGCGGCGTCTGTAAAATGTGTAGGTGGCCTTGTTTGATCAATTCGGGGAAAAATTGGAGGAAGAAGGTAATTAGTAAGAGCCGGATGTGCATGCCGTCCACGTCAGCATCGGTCGCGATGACAACGTTGTTATAGCGTAGATCGTCGAGGCCATTTTCGATGTTGAGTGCGTCCTGAAGTAAATTGAACTCTTCGTTTTCGTAGACGACTTTTTTGGTTAATCCGAAGGAGTTGAGTGGCTTACCCTTCAAGGAGAAGACGGCCTGCGAGTTGACGTTGCGCGCTTTGGTGATGGAACCGGAGGCGGAGTCGCCCTCGGTAATAAAAAGGGTGGAATCGAGGCGACCGTCTTTCTTCGTGTCGAGATGGATGCGGCAGTCGCGCAGTTTTTTATTATGTACTTTGGCCTTGCGCGCTCGTTCGCGGGCGAGTTTCTGGATACCCTTGAGCTCCTTACGGTTGCGTTCGGACTCTTGGATTTTTTTGCCTAGGATCTCGGCGGTTTCGGGATTGCGATGCAAGTAGTTGTCCAACGCTTGCTTCATGAAGTTATTCATGAAGGTACGCACCGTCGGTCCTTTCGGCCCCATGTCTTGCGAACCGAGCTTAGTCTTGGTCTGCGATTCGAATACAGGTTCTTCTACCTTAATACTCACGGCAGCGCAGATCGAGGTTCGGATGTCGACAGCGTCGAAGTCTTTTTTATAAAAGTCTTTAATTGTTTTAGCCAGTGACTCGCGAAAGGCGGCTAGATGAGTGCCGCCCATCGTTGTGTGCTGACCATTAACAAAGGAGTAGTAGTCTTCGCCGTAAGAGTCGTTGTGGGTGAAGGCGATTTCGATGTCGGTATCCTTGAGGTGGACGATGGGATACATCGGCTCGCCATCAAGTTTGTTTTCTAGGAGATCATGTAGACCTTTATCAGATTTAAATTTTTTGCTGTTGTAGACAATAGTCAGACCGCTGTTCAGGTAGGCGTAGTTCCAGAGCATGTCCTCGACGTAATCGTCGCGAAAGCGGATGGCACCGAAGATCTCGGGGTCGGCATCGAAACGGAGTGCAGTGCCGTCTTTAGCCTCCTTTTCGGCGCGGTCCTTTTTGTCTTCTGAAACGACTTCACCCTGCGAAAAGCTGACGCAGCGCGTCTTGCCCTCACGGTAGGCCTGGATGGCAAACTCGGAGGAGAGGGCGTTGACTGCCTTGATACCGACACCGTTCAGCCCGACGGATTTCTTGAAAGCCTCAGAGTCGTATTTCGCGCCCGTGTTGATTTTGGAGGCACAGTCCTTTAACTTACCCAGAGGGATTCCGCGCCCGTAATCGCGCACGGAGACGTGGGTGCCGTCAATGTTGACCTCGATGATCTTGCCGTTACCCATCACGAATTCGTCGATCGAGTTGTCGATCACCTCCTTGAGGAGAATGTAGATGCCGTCGTCGGAGGACGAACCGTCACCCAGCTTGCCTATATACATGCCCGGGCGTAAGCGGATGTGCTGTTTCCAGTCGAGGGATTTGATCGAGTCTTCGTTGTATTCGGAGGACATGTATGAGTGGATAGTAGTGAGTCGTGAGTTATGTTGATAAAAACGCCCGAGGGCAGGACTCCAACTAGAAAATGGATTTATCTAGAAAAGAGTTGCCAGAAAGCGTGGCTACTTTGCTTCTGCTAGAATCTTTACCTTTACCGCGCTTGATTATGATACTACCCAGCCGAAGCGGTATGGCATTTCACTGCTTCTATGATTAAGAACGCTCGTTTAAAAAGGCAAACCTACTGGGAAGTTCAAATTTTGGTTGAGAATCAGCTCCATGGCTCCATCTTCTCATCTTTTCACAAATTGATACCAAATTTTACGATTATGGAAGACGTTATTATCCTAGGCACCGGCTGCGCCGGACTCACTGCAGCCATCTACACGGGTCGCGCTCAACTTAATCCACTAGTCCTTGAGGGTTCACAGCCTGGTGGCCAGCTTACGACCACCTCGGAGGTGGAGAATTTCCCTGGTTTCCCAGAGGGAATCGACGGTTTCATGATGATGGACAATCTTCGCAAGCAAGCTGCCCGTTTCGGCGCTCGCTACGAGCACGCCAAGGTCGACAAGATCGAGGTCGAGGGCGGCGTGAAGAAACTTTACGCAGGTGATAAAGTCTTCGAGACCAAGACAGTCATCGTTGCCACAGGTGCGCGTCCGCGCCTACTAGGCATACCCGGCGAGAGCGAAATGTATGGTGGCAAAGGCGTGACGACTTGTGCGACCTGCGATGGTGCCTTCTATCGCGATATGGATGTGGTTGTGGTCGGTGGGGGAGACTCTGCTGCGGAAGAGGCGCTCTTTCTCACACGTTTCTGTTCGAAAGTCACCTTGATCCACCGTCGCGATGAACTACGCGCCTCCCAAATCATGGCTGACCGCGCGACTTCCCACGAAAAGATCGAGATGGCCTGGAATGCCGCACCTAGCGAAATCTTGGCCGACGAAAAGGGCTTCACTCGTGCAGTGATGGTCAAAGACACGCTAACAGGTGAAGAACGAGAGATTCCCTGCAAGGGCGTCTTTATCGCAATTGGGCACATTCCAAATACAGACTTCGTTGAGGGTATGCTAGAGCGTGATGGCGATGGCTATATCGTTCCAGAGGCTGGCAGCCAAGTGAAAACTAAATACAAAGGCTTTTACGCTGCCGGCGACTGTGTCGATCACGTATACCGCCAAGCAATTACCGCCGCTGGTATGGGCTGCCAAGCTGCGATCGAAGCCGAACGCTGGTTAGCAGAGCACGAATAAAATTTCAGCGTTTCTTCATTTTAGTTTTTCAACCTATCTAAATAAGTGGATCTCTCCGACCTCAGGCAAAGTTACACCAAAGGCAGTTTTAGCGAGAGCGATCTACTGGCTTGCCCTTTTGCGCAGTTTGAGAAGTGGTTTCGTGAGGCAGAGAACTGCGACCTCGAGGAGCCCAATGCAATGTGTCTTGCTACTGCTGATCCAAATGGTCTGCCTAGTACACGCATTGTTTTGCTAAAGGATTTTTCTGAGAAAGGCCTGACCTTTTATACGAATTACGAAAGTCGTAAAGCAAGGCAGCTAGAGTCTAACCCACAGGCTGCCGCGAACTTCCTGTGGATGCCTTTGCAACGGCAGGTAAATGTGATCGGCCGGGTCGAGCGCATTCCCAAAGCGGAATCGCTCAAATATTTCCTTAGTCGTCCGCTCGGAAGCCAACTCGGTGCTTGGACCTCGCCGCAGAGTGAGGTCATTTCATCCAGAAGTATCCTCGAGGCTAAGCTCGATCAAATGAAGTGCCGGTTCGCTGACGGCAAAGTGCCGCTCCCTGATAATTGGGGCGGCTACCGTATCGTGCCGGAGTCTTTCGAGTTTTGGCAGGGCAGACCGAACCGGTTGCACGACCGATTTATCTATAGCCTTTCAGGAGAAGGGCAGTGGGCGGCCGAGCGATTGGCACCTTAAGCTAAGAATTATTCTGTCGAATATGCTAGGTTGCTAGTGTTAGCTGCTAGTCGAATGCCCACCATGGCTGCCGCCATCGAACGACGGCATATTTAAGGCTCAGGATTGGAGCTTCGATCTAAAGCACTGACTTTCCCGCTTTACTCTAGACCAGCGACTTATATCACAGAGCAAGTGATGCCCGAAGAATTCACAGAGATTGATTCCAAGATGAAACCCTTGATTGCCGCTGGGCATATCAAGGCTATCTCCGAGGAGTTGCTTAACTGGGCAGATCCCGAGGTGGCCGACTACATTTTACATCTGGATAAGCCACAGCAGATAATGGTCTATCGAGCGCTGCCACGACCCAGAGCGGCAAATATTTTTGCCTTTTTTGAGCCAGATGACCAGGATACTTTCCTCGAAGCTCTCACTGATTCGGATACTCGTGAACTACTTGCCAATCTGAACCCCGACGACCGCACCGCGTTACTCGAAGAGCTGCCGGCCACTGTCACTCGTCAACTAATGCAACTACTAAGTCCTGAGGATTTGGAGGAGTCGCGTCAGCTGCTAGGTTACCCCGAAGAAAGTGTGGGGCGATTGATGACGCCCGAATACATCCGTCTCCGTGCTGAATGGACTTGTGAGCATGCGCTTGAACATGTCCGCAAGTATGGCCGCGATAGCGAGGTCTTTAACCTTCTTTACGTGACGGACTCGAACGGGCTACTTGTCGATATTCTGCGCATGCGCCGGCTCATCATGGCGCCTCCGAGCTCCGTCATTTCTGAGATGCTCAACTACCAGTTCGTCAGCCTATCGGCTTACGACGATCGCGAAGTCGCGGTGGAAAAAATCCAGCGCTACGATGTCAATGCGCTTCCAGTGGTAGACTCTGATGGCGTTCTTGTGGGTATCGTTACTGTTGATGACATCATGGACGTCGCGGAAGAAGAAGCCACCGAAGATTTCCAAAAGGGTGTAGCTGTCGCGCCGCTAGAGACGAGCTACAGTGCGGCTAGTCCAACCCAACTCTTCCGTAAGCGTATCGGGTGGTTGATGATTTTGATATTCGTTAATTTAATTTCTGCTGGTGTCATCTCTAGTTACGAAGACTATGTAAAAGAGTTTATTACGCTCGCGCTATTCATGCCTCTTGTTATTGCAAGTGGCGGTAACTGCGGATCGCAGTCAGCTACGCTCATGGTGCGTGCGCTCGCGATTAGTGATTTGGATTTGAAGGACTGGTTTAAGGCGGTGAGCAAGGAGACCTTTGTAGGCTTGATCCTTGGTGCGGCAATGGCGGCGATTGCAGCTGTCGTCAGTAAGCTCTACGGAGGTGACTATCAGATCGCTATCATTGTTGGGCTAAGTATGATCACAATTGTTTTCGTGGCCAACGCCTTTGGTGCACTGTTACCATTCATTCTTAGTCGTTTAAAAATCGACCCCGCCGCTGCGAGCAGTCCGCTGATCACATCGATTATGGACGTTTTGGGTCTTATGATTTATTTTTCTATCGCAACGGTTATTTTATCTTAACTTTTTCTCGATGCCAGAAACTTTCGAAACTCTCGGCGTGCGCGCTGATCTCGTGCAAGGCCTCGATGGTCTCGGTATCCAAACACCTACACCCGTTCAATCTTCGGCAATTCCCTTTCTGCTTGGTGCGGGCAGTGACCTTATTGCACAAGCGCAGACTGGCACGGGAAAAACAGCCGCTTTTGGTGTCCCACTACTGATGAAGGTCGACCCCGCGATTGACCAGATCCAAGGCCTTATTGTTGCGCCGACGCGTGAACTCGCCAAGCAGATAGGCAAAGAACTTTTTCGCTTCACCAAATTTTGCGATCCAAAGATCTTCGTGGAAGTTGCCGCAGGGGGCGATGAGATCGAAGACCAGATCCACCGCCTTAGCCGGCCAACGCCGATTCTCGTGGCGACACCTGGGCGGCTCATGGATTTGCTTAAGTCAGGCCTCCAGCTCGATGGCGTCAAATACCTCATACTCGACGAGGCCGACGAGATGCTTAGCATGGGCTTTCAGCAAGAGTTGGCTGCGATCTTTAAGGAGACCCCCGCCCGCAAGGCCACTTGGCTTTTTTCTGCGACTTTCCAGAAGCGCGTGGAGGGGTTGATCCAAGACAACATGTCTGCCAATGCGCACCGCCTACAAGTCGAGCCCAAGCAGATAGTGAATCGTAATATCGACCATCAATTTGCTCTGTGCGCGCGCGAGGAGAAGGATGCCTTTATTATCAACTATCTTAAAGGGCAGGGCAGCGAACGCGGTCTTATTTTTTGTCGCACTCGCGCTGGTGCGATTCGTATGGGTGAAGAGTTGGAGAAAGTTGGCCTCTCTATAGGCGTAATACAAGGTGATCTCAGTCAGAAGGATCGCGATAAGGTGATGCGTGGCTTTAAGAAGGAACGCATCCAGTTTCTCATCGCCACGGATGTGGCCGCACGCGGGATCGATGTCGAGGGGTTGGCCTTTGTCATTCAGCACCAATTACCCGATGCGATTCAGTATTATACTCATCGGAGTGGTCGTACCGCGCGTGCGGGTAAAAAAGGTGTATCACTTACGCTGATCGAACCAAGCGAGCGAGGGCAAATCACTAAGCTCGAACAGTCGCTTGGTCTTAACTTCACTTTGGCCGAGTAGGCCGGGCTGCCTTTTTGTGTTTTTTTGATCTGCTTCACCCGTCCATGGCGTCACGACCTAATCTAGAGTTTGAACTTAGCTTTTTCGAAAGCTTGCACAAGCGCATGCCTAAAGATCTGCGCGTAGCTTCTGCGTTAGCTCATATTTACACGAAGGCTGGGCGTATTGATGCTGGGTTGAAGATGGATCGTAAGCTCGTGCGGCTCGATCCCGGAGACCCCACCGCGCACTACAATTTAGCATGCAGTCTCAGCCTAAAAGGACGTAAGGCGGAGGCGGTCAAAGTGCTGCGCTCGGCGATTTCGCTAGGTTACAAAGATTTCCACTGGATGCAGCACGATCCCGACCTCAAGGACTTGAAGAATTATTCAGGTTTCCAAGAGTTATTGATTGATTTGGAGATTGGCTAAACGGCTACGAGTACGTCTCAATCTTGAGACAACAGTGTGACTTGCGCTTGCCGCCAAAGCTGGAGTCTTTAAAGATCTACTCGATGCCCAAATCTGAGCCAATCCACGACACCGCCATTGTCGAAGTCATCGCCCTGTCCGGCTTTGATAGGGCATTGGCCTACGCGGTGCCACCGACTTGCCATGAGGGGCTCAAACTCGGCTCACTGGTTCGCATCCCGCTGCGCCGGCGAAGTGAACTAGGTGTCGTTCTCCGCTTCGGTACGGAGCAAGTCGTGCCGCCGGGTAAGTTGAAAATGCTCTTCGAGCTCGTGCAGCCTTATCCAGTGTTACCGCCCGATTTAATGGAACTCTTTCGCTGGGCGCAGCAATACTATGCCGCGACTCCTGAGGCCATCTTGGAGACAATGATCCCCGCTGCTATTCGTAAGGGGATGAAGCCCAAGACCCGCCTCTACATCTCCAAAGGTAAAGCCCCGACTGCCGAGGAGCTTGCCGCACTCGAGAAGCGTGCGCCCAAGCAAGCTGCGATTCTTAAATTTATCAGCCAGCAAGTGAAGCCACTACCGCGCGCCGACATCCTCAAAGCTATGAAGATCAGCGCTTCGGCCTGTGATGGCCTCGTGGGAAAGGGCTTCCTCCGCGAGACTGACACCGAGGAAGAACGTATCGCATATGAGGACGAACTCGGCGATCAAGAGACCGTCGTAACTGCGACACGCCCTGTGCTGACGGAGGAACAAAATGTCGCTGTGGCTGCCATCCATCAGGCCATCTCCGCCGAAACATTCAGCGTGCGCTTGCTCCATGGTGTCACTGGATCGGGCAAGACAGAAGTCTACCTCAATGCCATCGAAAAAATCGTGGCTGAAGGCGGTGGTGTGATTTTTTTGGTGCCCGAAGTTGCCCTCGCGCCGCAAACTGTCGGGCGCGTTCGCGCGCGACTTGAAGCGCGTGGCGTTCATACGGTTGTCTGGCATAGCCATTTGTCTGAGGGAGAGCGTTACGATGCTTGGAAGGCGCTCGCTAGTGGTGAAGCTCATGTCGTGGTAGGTGCCCGTTCGGCGGTATTTGCCCCTGTGCAAAACCTCAAGCTCATGATTGTGGACGAGGAACACGAGCCTTCTTACAAGCAGGAGGAGTCGCCTCGTTACAATGGGCGCGATGTCGCCGTCTATCGTGCGTTGATCAACAAATCCGTTTGCGTGCTAGGCTCGGCCACGCCTTCGCTTGAATCGCTATACAATGTGGAACGCGGCAAATATGGCGTCGATAAAATCCTCAACCGCGTCGATCATCGTCAGCTGCCTAAGATTCACCTCGTCGACATGCGCCGTGAAGCGCTGCAAGGCAAGGGTGCTTCGCCCATTTCGCGTATGCTCGCGGACAAGCTGGTCGACCGCTTCGAAAAGAAAGAGCAGAGCATCCTCTTTCTTAATCGCCGCGGGTTTTCCACCAGTATCCTCTGTCCGGACTGCGGCTACGTCGCGACCTGTGAGCATTGCAGCATTCCCATGACTTTTCACCGCACGGACGGTAAGCTCCGCTGCCACCTTTGCGCCGAGGTGCGCGAGGCCCCGCACAAATGCCCCGAGTGCCAATCGCTTAATATCCGTAAGAAGGGCTTGGGCACACAAAAGATTGAAGACATTATGCAAAAAATCCTCCCTCGCGCCAAAATTGTGCGCATGGATGCGGATTCGATGTCGAAGAAAAATCTTTACCGAAAAATTCTCAATGACTTTCGAATAGGTAAAATTGATCTTCTCGTCGGCACGCAGATGATTGCCAAAGGCTTAGACTTCCCCAATGTCACCTTAGTCGGCCTCGTCGATGCCGATAAATCCTTGCACGTTGAGGACTTCCGCGCAGCCGAGCGTACTTTTCAGCTCATCGTGCAAGTATCTGGTCGCTCCGGTCGCGGTGACCGTGCGGGCGAGGTCGTGATACAAACCAGCACGCCGCACGCGCCGCCCATACAGTTTGCGAGAAAGTCCGATTTCGATGGTTTTCAACTCGAAGAATTAGAGCAACGTCGTGAGTTCAACTACCCGCCTTTCCGTCACCTGATCCGCCACCTTTTCCGTGGGCGCAACCCTGACAAGGTGAATTTCTACATCGAGCAATGGCTCAAAGTCCTCGAAGAGAATATGGAAGGTCAGCTAGAGATCAGAGGCCCTGCACCTGCACCCATTGAAAAGATCCGCGATGAGTACCGTTTTCAGCTCTGGTATTTCGCTCCCAGTGCCAGTCGCGTGATCTCTCAACTAGCCAAACTGAGGGAGCAGTTTAAAATGGATAAAGAAGTGATCGATCTGATCGACGTGGATCCGATGAATATGTCTTAGTTGCAGCAGATAAGGCAGCCCATAGATAAAAAATACACATCTTGCTACTCAGAATGGAGAGCGCGTGTTAACTAACAAATCGCAGCCACAAAAAAATCCCGCTTCACTCGAAGGCGGGATTTAAAAGTGTGATGGATTGTTTGCCCTGAGATCGCTTTAAGCAATGGCAGCCTCGACTACGTTGATCTTGCGATGTAGCTTATCGAAAGCAACGTTTCCATCCTTAAGAGCAAAGAGGGTGTGGTCGCGACCCATTCCGACGTTGGCGCCAGGATGGTAACGTGTGCCGCGTTGGCGCATGATGATGTTGCCCGCGACGACTGTCTCACCGCCAAATTTCTTAACGCCGAGGCGCTTCGCATTGCTATCGCGTCCGTTACGTGAAGTTCCTTGTCCTTTTTTATGTGACATTTTTTAGTATCTCCTAGGTGGGTTGAAAATTATCCTTTGATGGATTCGACTTTGATCACAGAGAGGTGCTGGCGGTGACCGCGGCGTTTTTTGTAACCTTGGCGACGCTTCTTTTTGAAGACGACTACCTTCTTGTCCTTCTTGTTTTCGAGAATGGTGACCTTGACCGATGCACCTTCGACGAGAGGGGCGCCAAAGCGAGCATCAGAACCTTCGCCGATCATGAGGACTTCGTTGATGTCGACAGAGTCTCCAGCCTTCGTTTCAGGGAAGGCGTTTACTTTGAGGACATCGCCTTCAGTTACAGTGAATTGGCGACCTTGTGTTTTGATAGTGGCTTTCATGGGAAAAGGGGGAGAGCAAATCGTGCTAGGTACCGAAATCAAGACGTTTTTTTGGGTATTTTCAGGTTTTTGGAGGGCTTTTGCAGGGTCGCTTCGTCCATCTCTCGCTGAATTTGATTATTAAAAAATTATACTAATTAATCGATGACTACCTCGGCAGGGTCGTAATCGACCTCTGGGTAACTGAGTTGCATGTCCTCAAGGCAAGCGACAACGATACGAGCGACGAGGAGGTTACGCGCCCATTTTTTATTGGCAGGAATCACGTACCAAGGGGCATGGCTGGTGCTCGTTTTGGAAAAAACTTCTTCGTAGGCAGTCACATAATCGGCCCATTTACTGCGGGCGAGGAGGTCGGACTCATCAAATTTCCAATTTTTGGATGGCGTATTAAGGCGCTCTTGGAGGCGTTGCTTCTGGGTATCACGATCGATGTGAAGGAAGAATTTAATAATAACGGTATCCTCGTCGCTTAAGAGCTGTTCAAAGTCGTTTATATGCCGGTAGCGTTTACGCCAGACGGCTTCGGGCTTGAGCTTGTTGACTCGGACGGACAGAACGTCTTCATAGTGGCTACGGTCGAAGATCATTATCTCGCCCTTTGACGGTGCTCGCTTGTGGACGCGCCAGAGGTAATCGTGCGACAGTTCACGGGTAGAAGGTTTTCCAAAGCTGGCGACATGGACGCCCTGGGGATTTACCCCACGGAATACGTGGCGGATGCTGCCATTCTTACCGCTGGTATCCATGCCTTGGAGCACGAAGAGTAGCTTTTTGCGGCGGTCGACGAAGAAGCGTTGTTGTAGGTCAGCAAGGCGTTCATGTAGGGCGCTCAGCTCCTTCCTTGCTTCTTGCTTACTGATCGGCAAGTCTGGCCAGGGGTCAGATTGAACTTTGGCCAACTGATTGTTTTGCATCTTAGTGATGCGGTAGGCGTCGAAATCGCTAAGCTTCATGATGGGAGAGTGAGAGAAACTTAGCGTGAGAGGTCAATGCCGGATCATTTACGAAAGTCACTCATGGCGCCTTCGCCTTCGCAGGCGGTTTCAGAGATCGTGGAGCGAAAAGTAGCGGGCTTGGCTGCCTCGCTTGGTCTAGCAGAGGACATGGATACGGTGGCTTGCCATATATGGGTTCTAGCGATTCTGTGGTGCCGATGTCTCCCGAAAAAACCATAATCCAGCTACGTGAAGTGGCTCAAGCGCTTGCTCCAATGGGTGCAGCCTTGGAGGTGGCAATGATTGACCAACACTCAGATGAGCTCTTGCCGGAAGAGCGGCAACTCGTTGAGTCTTGGGCGCCGCATCGGCAGCGCGAGTTCGCGAGGGGGCGAATGTGCGCTCGTCGCGCACTCGATTCACTCGGAGTGGGAGTCGCGGGCTTGCTGCCCGATGCCGACGGTATCCCCCAGTGGCCAGAGGGCGTGGTCGGTTCGATCTCTCATTGCCGCGGTCTTGTGATGGCCATGGCCACCAATTCAGGAGACTGCCGCCTACTCGGCCTAGATTTAGAGAAAATCAATCGCCTAAGTGCGGGTGCGATCAGCAAAGTGCTGCATCCGATCGAGGAAAGTTTCGCTGGTAGCGATCAGCTGAAAGCCTCGATCCTATTTAGTTTAAAGGAGGCCTTTTATAAGGCTCAATTTCCAAAATGGCGCGTCGCAGGCAATTTTAGGGATTTGGCTCTAGAGGTAGATTTGGCTAATGGCGCAGCGAAGATCATTGAAATGGATGCGCGCTTTAAACCAGAACTTCTGCGCCTAAGATTTCGTTTTCGTGTCGTGGACGACTACGTGGTGAGTTTGTGTTGGATGCCAGGTTTCGATGTGTCCGCAAGCTAACAAGCCACTTTTTGCTCTAGGCTTCATTTCTTAGCCAGGGGCGGCTGTTCACTTGATGTATTTCGCCTCGTGAAAGCTCTAACCATAGCTCGAGTGCTTGATTGCGGGTGACGCCACTCATGAAGCGAGGAATGTCGTCCGCTTCGTCGAAATTTTCAAAGGTGACGATTCCGCTCGGATAGACGGAGAGTGTCCACCCGCTGGGGTCGTGCACAAGGGAGACGTCAGGGTGTTCGGCTTCGTAGGCACCTCGCGCATCGAGACTATCTAGTAGCTCCCGCATCTTCTCGGCTGTTGGGTAGAGCTCGGAGATGCCGTTAGAATCCGTGGTGTGGTAGAGATCCATTACTTGTATCCGTCATTTAACTACAGGTCGAGGTAGAGCACTTTAGAGTTACGCCCGTTCTGTGCATAGTCTTCGCGCCGCTCAGCCGGCAAGTCATTGATCGTCCCCTCTTCGAAGGCGCAGACCTTAGAAAAAAACTTGCTAGCCTGTGTCGTCATAGCGATCGCGCGTTTGGAACCACGCTCTTGTGCTTCTGCGCAGGCGAACTCGACCATCTTTCGGCCGACGCCTTTGTTTTGGTAGAAGGCTTGCACGTAGACACTACCGATTTCGGCTATGTCGCCGCTATCGTAGATCTTAAGGTTGACGCAAGCGACAATGCTGCCGTCAATTTCGTAGACAAGATAGTCAGCAATCGTATCTTCGATGGACTCTTGAGAGCGCTCACGCAGGCTCTCCGTACGGACGCCGTTTTGTGTGATGTTATAAATCGAATGGGCATCCGCAGTGACGGCGCGACGAATGGATTGGTAGTCGTTGCTGTAAACCATTGTTCCAATGCCAACCTTGTCAAAAATTTCGTTAAGCAGTGCGCCGAAGAGGCGTCCGTCGAGAATGTGCGCGCGGGGCGTACCAGCATTGATTGCTTTGACCGAGTGTTCGACTTTGCTGAGTAAGCGTTCGGGTATTTGTTCAGTGGCGGATTCAAGTAGGCTTTCCAGATTGGCGACAGGTAGATTTGTCAGCGACTGGTCGTTGATCTGCAAGCCTTCTTGCGTTGTCATGTAGATCAGCTTGGATGCATTGAGCTTGGAGGCTAGTTCAGAAGCGAGTAGGTCGGAGTTGATCCTAAGTGGGGTGCCCTCACGACTAAAGGCGATCGGTGTGATTACTGGTATGGTATCAGTGTCGAGCAGTTTATTAAAGAGCACATCGTCGAGCTTATCGACCGCGCCGCTGTTGAGCTGGTCTTCACCTTTGACCATGCCGATCTCTTTACTCCGCACGCCGTTGCAAGTGGCACAACGCAGGCCGTTGCGAGTGAGGCCTTGCATGATTTCGAGGCTAACTACGGCGGCGGCTTCGGTTGCGAGTTCGAGAGTCACTGCGTCGGTCTTTAGTTCACCGTGGGGGTCACTGATCGCAGTTTGTTTTTGCTTAGCTAGGGCTTTAAGCTGTTGGCCGACGCCGTGCACGAGCACGACCTTGATGTTGAGCGAGCGTAGCACGGCGATGTCGAGCAGCACGTTTTGAAAATTCTCATGCGCGACGAGACTACCGTCGAGTGCGAGCACGAAGACATGATCCCTAAACATGGGGACATATTTCAGGATACCCCGTAGGTCGGTAGGTTTAACGTTATGTTCGTCGCTAGTCATTCGATGTGGATAATTGTGAGATTCCTCTGCAGGCTTGCAAGGCACATGTTTTAAGGATGATGTTTTGTGGATCGATGCCGAACGATCCTTTTGAAAAGATACCTGCCGCGTTTGTGGAACCTCTTGAGAGTTTCTTGGCTTGGCTAGAGTTAGAGCGTGGGCTCTCAAAAAATACACTGAGTGCTTACGCGCGAGATTTGGTGCAGTGTGTGGCATTTTTGGTGAAAGAGGGCGTCGTGGATTGGGCAAGTGTGGAGTCGACACAAATTTCGGCTTGGATGACGAGCCTGAGCCGCGCGGATTTTGCGCGAAGCAGTCAGGCGCGTAAGCTTTCTGCGCTGCGGATGTTTGCCAAGCACCTCGTCCAAGAGAACATCCGTAGGGATGATCTGACTGAGTTGCTAGGTGCGCCGAAACTATCGCGGAATTTGCCTGATGCGCTGACGCGGGAAGAGGTGGGGCAACTCCTCAATGCACCCTCGGCGGTGACCCCGTATGGCTTGCGAGACCGTGCGATCTTGGAGCTTTTCTACAGCAGTGGTCTACGAGTTTCCGAACTTTGCGGCATACTTCTGCAAAGTATAAACCTCGAAGGGGGTTATGTGCGTGTCTTCGGTAAGGGTTCGAAGGAGCGGGTCGCGCCGATCGGTAATGCGGCAGTGAAAGCGGTGCAGAACTATATCACAGGTGGGCGCCCCCATTTCATCAAACCTCGAACGGGGAGTGAGCTTTTCCTCAGTCAGCAGGGCAGGGTGATCTCCCGTAAGATGGTCTGGGTTTTAATCAAAGAACATGCCCGAAGGGCGGGAATTAAGAAAACGGTTAAGCCGCACTTGTTGCGGCATTCGTTTGCCACCCATCTACTTGAAGGTGGTGCCGATCTGCGAGCGATTCAGGAAATGCTAGGTCATGCGGATATTTCGACCACACAGATTTATACTTCAGTGAATTCGCAGCGCCTGGCGGATGAACATGCGCTCTACCATCCGAGAGTGAAGAATTAGCGTGCGAGTTGACTTAGGCTATAGCAGCGACTGACCTGCCTTTATTGGGATCAGGCCATAAAAAAGCCCCGATGTCTCAGGACTTTCGGGGCTTTTGTTAAATTTTTTGGGGATTAAGCCTTGGTAACTTTACCAGCCTTGATCGCCTTAACGGAAACCCACATGCGCTTGACCTCACCGCTTGGCAGCTTGACTCGGATGCGCTGAACATTCGGACGGAATTTCCGCCGTGTGTTCTTAACTAGAGAGGTACCGATACCACCGCTTTTCTTGGTGAGACCTTTACGGATGATACGACCACCCTTAGAGGGTCGTTTTCCTGTGATTGCGCAAATACGTGACATGAGAGTTCCTTCGTTGAAAAATTGAAAGGCTGGAAATTAGGGGTGAAAGTGCACCTAGCAAGCGTTTTTTCGAGAAATCTTCAGAGGTGAAATTTGAGGATCAACTCTCCCGTAGCCCCCATAAAACCTGAAATCGCTGCCCCATATTGGCTGGGTGAATCAATTGCATGAGTGTCTGCCGATCAGGGCTAAAGTCACCTGCACTGCCAGAAACGATGGCCTCGGCGGCTCGTTGCGCCCGTTGCACGATGAAGGATTCTTGGCTTTCTAGGTTCACGGATTGAAGCCCCGCGGCTTCCATTTGTGCCTGAAGCGGTGTCCAGTTTATATCGCAAGTGATGTCGCAGGCACCGGGTGCTTCTAGTAGGTCGTTGGCTTGGATGTGCTTTTTGTAGGTGCGAGCTGTGCCCGAGGGATGGTCTTGCAGCAGTGATGTCCAAGTACGCCCATAGTCGAAAAGCAGGATCAGCCCCGACCAGTCTTGTGCGAGAAGATCGGCAAGTGCGGCTTCAGCCTGTAGTGGCAGGTCAAGTTCATAGCCGTCTTCTATTTGTGCGGGTAGGCGCTTGGCTATGGCGGCTACTTCGGGCGTTAATTGATCGAGCAATACCTCGACGAGTTGACCATCGGCATTAAGACTAATCCCGCGTTCGCGCCACGCGCTGCCACGAAATATTAGCCTGTGGAAAGGCAGGGAATCTAGCCACTCGTTGGCGAAGACAATTACGCTGCCGTCTATCTGAATGGGCTCTCCTTGGCGAATGACTTGCTCGCCGCCAAAGGGGTGGCTCTCCAAATGGCTCAACAAAGACGTGCCCGGTTCTGCCGCGATCTCGACAAAGGTAAAGGACGTCGATTTCTCCTCACCGAGTAGGTCGACTGCTGCCGTCGTGACGAGTTCTGCAAAGACTCGCCCAAGGCTTTCAGCCGTGTAGAAATCGTGTTGTCCGCTACGCCCAACGCGCTTGGCCGTTTGGGTGTAGTAGCCGAAGTTTTCCGTGTAAAGTGCCGCTTCTATATAGTCGCGATAGCTGATCGGCGCGGCCTCGCAGCGATCGCGTATGATATCTGTAATCGTTTTTTGCACTGTTGAAACCTTGCCGCTCAATCTTCGGGAAACAAGAAAAGTCTTTCCACTTCTGACTCCTACCTTCTGACTCTGATCAATACAACAGATGATATTGGCGATTGAAAGTTCTTGCGACGAGTCCGCGCTGGCTCGGTTTGACCCCGCCAGCGGGATGGCGGGCGAGTGGGTGCATAGTCAGATCGATCTGCATAAAGAGTATGGTGGCGTCGTGCCCGATCTGGCCAGTCGAGAGCACTTGAAGAATTTTTTTCCGCTGCTTGAAGCGGCTGGTATCGGTGCGGATCGTGGCGAGATCTCGCAAATAGCCGTGACCAATGGCCCCGGCCTTGCAGGTTGCCTCGCGCTGGGGATCGCCTTTGCGCGGAGCCTTGGGCTAGCTTGGAACCTGCCTGTTGTTGGGGTCAACCACCTACGTGGTCACGCTTACTCACCTTTTATCGGGCTACATCAAGAATCGCCAGAGGAATTTACCGAAGCCTTCTCCGGACTCTTGCCACACCTTGGCCTTATTGTGTCTGGCGGTAACACTATCCTTTTTGAAATCAATGCAGATAAGCATCTCATTGTCCTAGCTGAGACGGTCGACGATGCGGCGGGCGAAGCCCTAGATAAAGGCGCTAAACTCCTTGGCTTGCCCTATCCAGGTGGCCCGCAAGTCGAGCGCTTAGCCGCAGATGGCGACCCAAAGACTTTCGACTTTCCCAAGGCCATCGCCCCACGCAACGAGCGGCGTTTCAGCTTTTCTGGGCTCAAGACTAGCTTGCGCTATCGCCTCGAAAAGATGGGCGATGCCGAGCTAGCCGCCGCCATGCCCGACATCTGCGCAGGCTACCAAGGCGCGGTGATCGATCAACTCCTAGGCAAGACCAAACATCTGATCCAAGCTGGAAGCTACTGTAGCCTTGGACTCTCTGGCGGCGTCTCGAATAACAGAGCTCTCCGCGCGGCGATGGAGCGCCTCGCCCAGCGCCATCGCATGGAGTGCCTAATCGCCCAGCCCCGGCATACGGGCGACAACGCTGCTATGATCGCCTTTGCAGCCTACGCCGATACGGAAGGGATCGCTTGTGACGATTTTAGTATCGAGCCTGCCCTGCGGCTCGCATAGAATCAAAGAATCGATTAAATTTTCCCAATGTCGAAACAATTTGCCATCTTCGGCGCGGGTCTGAGCGCTCAGGCTGCGCGTCGCCTCGCAGAAGCCAAAGGCTTGAGCGTCGTTCTAATCGACGAAGCGGGGGAAGGCGATGAAGCAACTTTTGAAGCCTCTGATTTGGAGCGCTTCCAATGCTTTGTTTTTAGCCCAGGATTCTCGGCAGAGCACCCTTGGCGGATCTTGGCGGAAGCTTCGACTAATCCCTGCTTGAGCGAAATTGCCTTTGCTGCCCGCTATTGGGAGGGTAGGATAATCGGCGTTACAGGCACGAACGGTAAAAGTACAATAACCGCTTTGCTCGATAATGCCCTCAGCCTCTCAGGACACGTCAGTTTGGCGGCGGGAAACATCGGCTACCCCTTCTCGGATGCCGTAATCTCGGAGGCGAATCAGTCGGAGGCTTACGTCGTTCTAGAGATTAGCTCTTTTCAGGCGGAACTAACGGATGGCTTGCAGCTGGACGGCCTCCTCTGGGCAAATTTCGCCGAAGATCATCTGGATCGCTATGGTTCAATGCCTCGTTATTTTGGAGCGAAGGCGAGACTCTTTAATTGCCTGAAGCGGGACGGTCTCTGTGTGATTGGCTCCCGGGTGGCAGAGTGGATGGCGAACCAGCGCAAAGCATTCGACGGCTGTAGCATCGCTCATGAGGTCGCGGACTTAGTTCTTCAGCTCGATGCGGACTCAGTTTTTCAGCGATTCCCTTATTCGAAAAATTTCTCACTAGCGGTTGAGCTCTGGCGCTTGATGAATCAACCGCCCGCCGCGCTAATTGAGGCGGCCAATGCGTTTGTGCTTCCGCCACATCGTCTCGACGTGGTGGCGGAGTGTGGGAGTGTCCGCTTCTGGAACGACTCGAAGGCGACCAACTTTCATGCGACTATCGGCGCGCTAAGGTCGATCGATCGTCCCATCGTCTGGATTGGTGGTGGGCGCGCTAAGGGCGGTGATATTGAAGCCTTCGCTCAGCAGGTGGCCTCTCGAATCGATATCGCGATACTTTACGGGGAGGTGGCTGAGCGCTTGGCCAAGGCCTTGAAGAGTTTCCTAGAACCGGTGCATATTCACAAGCGCTTGGACCATGCGATTACCGCCGCTGCCGAACTCGCGGCGAAGATCCCGCAGGCGAATGTTTTGTTTAGCCCCGGCTTTGCCAGCTACGATCAGTTTGATTCGTTCGCTGCACGCGGAAAAAGCTTCAATGATATGGTTTTAAGTTTGAAGAACGCCCACAAGCCCAAATAATGTCGCTCACTAAAGTTATTTAACCCATTTTAATTATGAAAGTATCAAAAATATTCGGATGTGTCATCGGTCTCCACCTAGGTGTGATCGCAATGTTATTGGTTCAACCCGGTTGCCGTACGAAGCAACCGCCAACGCGGACATACTCGCAGGAGCGCACTTCGGGCGGTTTGATCGAGGCAATAGGCCAAGGCTCTGGTTCAGGTTTGGATTCTGCCTTCAATGCTGGGTTTGACGATGGTAGCGCAGCACCAGAGGATAATGATTTCAGTGAGTTTGACGACGTGGCTTCTGTTGAGCCGATTGCCCCCCTCTCCGATGGAGGTCAAACCGTCCCAGTCGCGGGCCCCTCTTTTGAGACTTACACGGTTAAAAAAGGCGATAACCTCTGGACGATAGCCAGACGCTCCAATGTCTCGCTCAACGAACTCTACGCCGCCAACGGCTTGGATACGACTTCCATTCTTAGCATCGGCCAACAGCTTCAGATCCCCGTCGAGGGTAGCACCGCCACGGTCACCGCGCCGAGCCCCGACACGTATCAGCCTACTTCCTTCAACCAAGGCAGCACTGAATATATGGTCAAGCGCGGCGACAGTCTTTCTAAGATCGCGAATCAGTTCGACACATCCGTCCGCGCGATTAAAGCGGCCAACGGGCTTTCCTCTGATCTTATACGCGTAGGTGATAAGCTCGTTGTTCCCGTTTCTAGTAGTAGCACCGGCACATCGTCCGCCATGACAGCCGCGCCATCTGACAGTATTTCAAGTAGTTCCACTGCGCCGAGCTTCAGCGCTTCTGGTGCGCGCACACACACCGTCAAATCTGGCGAATATCCCGGCAAAATCGCTAGTCAATACGACATGACCACCGATGAACTACTTGCCCTCAATGGCATTACTGATCCTCGTAAGCTTCAAGTCGGGAAAGTCCTCAAGGTTAGCGGTTCTGATTCCGCTGCCAATGTTGACTCACCTGTGCCGGTTGTCACGACCACCATGATGCAGATTGACCCGCCCATTATTGCTGCTGCCCCAGAAGCGGGTCCATCCCCGACCACTACGGCGGGTCCCATCGAGATCAAGGTCATCGAATCGGATCCTTTGGTCGAAGGTGAAGCCACCGAAATCGAGCCCGACGAAATGTTTGAAGGTGCTGTTGAGATTCCAGTCATTCGCCTAGACGCAGAGTAATCTATTGCGTCTCACTTAAAAATAACTGAGAGACTTTAGAAACCATAATGAGCGCCCGCACGGCCACGCCTAATTCATCTTGGCGTATCCCGCCGATTGGGCTTTTCATTATCCTAATAGTTGTAGGGCTCACCTTCCTCGGGCTAGTCATTCTTTTCAGTGCATCGCAATCGATGCACGACGACCCGACGGTCTTACTGAGAAAGCAACTAATTTGGCTAGTTTTGGCTACGATTGCTGGTGGCATTGCTATGATGGTGAACCTAGAGGCACTTCGTGAATACGCATACTGGCTCGCTGCGGGTTCTGTCCTCCTACTTGCACTCGTGCTCATTCCTGGAATCGGAGTCGAGGTCAATGGGGCGCGTCGCTGGATGGATTTTGGCTTCATGCGCTTACAAGTCTCTGAGATAGGTAAGCTCGGTCTCATATTTTCCATGGCGCACTACCTCGCCACCCACCGTCGCGACTTCAACCATGCGCTGAAGGGCTATTTTTATCCCTGCGTTTTACTCGCCATCTTTTGTGGTCTAATTATTCTAGAACCGGATTATGGCACTGCCTTTCTCTGTGGTGCTGTGGGCGGGTGCTTAATGTTCCTTTCAGGGGTCAGACTCAAGTTCCTCATCCCCACTGCCTTTGCCGCGCTTTCGCTCTTTTCGGTGGCAGTTTATCACGATCCGATCCGCCTCAGCCGCATCACCTCATTCTTAGATGTTGAAGGAAATCGGAGCGATAGCGCCTACCAGCTTTGGCAGGGCATTTTAGCCTTTGGGGCAGGGGGCATTCATGGCGTCGGTCTCGGCTCGGGGCGCCAACAAATGTCCTTCCTCCCCGAGGCGCATACCGATTTCATTTTTGCGATCGTCGGCGAAGAACTCGGCTTTCTTTTTACGTCTGGAGTCGTCTTGCTTTTTATGACGCTCTTTTTCGTCGGTGTCCTCCAACTCAAGCGCGCACCGAACTTGTATCAGTATTTACTCGTCATGGGTGCGCTCCTTTTCATCACTTTTCAGGCGCTCATTAATATCGGAGTGGTCACTGGCTGCTTGCCGACCAAGGGCATGTCGCTGCCGTTCATCTCCTACGGGGGTTCTAATCTCGTCTTCATGTTTGTGCTCACGGGTATTATCCTAAACGGCTTCCGTTCCTGGGAACTGCCGGCGCTCCGGAGGCAGCGTGAACTATGAGTAAAATAATTATAGCATGCGGCGGTACAGGAGGCCATCTCGCCCCAGGCATCGCCGTGGCAGAAGTCCTGCAAGAGCGAGGCCATGCTTGCCTATTGCTGATCAGCCATAAACAAGTCGACTCTGCCCTCGTTGAAAAGTATAGCCAACTCGATTTCGTCAAAATGCCTGGTCGCGCCTTCACGGGTGGTATCTTTCAGCGCCTCGCATTTCTCGGCTCATTGGTTTCTGCCTTCTTTACATCACGTCGCATGCTTTGCGAACAAGCGCCAGACTTAGTACTGCTCTTTGGCGGCTTTCTCTCGCTCGGACTTGGCCTAGCCGCTCGGAGTAAGAGTATCCCTGTTGCACTCCATGAGGCCAATTGTCATCCAGGCAAAGCCGTCCGTATGATCAAACATTTATCCACACGCATTTACTTGCCGGATGGCGTTCGTCTACGGGGTGTGCCGCCGGAGAGTATACGCTATTTTGACTACCCTGTGCGCAAGGATATCAAACATTCACCCAAAGCCGATGCCTGTAAACGCCTCGGCCTTAGCGTGCCCAATAAATTACTCGTCGTCATTGGCGGTAGCCAAGGCGCCAGTGCGCTGAATGAATGGGTTAAACAAAATTTTAGACTCTTGGCCAAAGCCGGAATTTCCGTTTATTGCGTGACAGGTCTAGGGAACAGCACCGCTAGCACAATCCATGAAAGAGGGAAGGGTGGTGTTAATATCACGGCTACATTTGTGCCTTTTTCCAGCAGTATGGGCGACGTGATTTCTGCGGCCGATTTGATTGTATCTCGGGCAGGCGCAGGATCTATCGCGGAGATCATTCGTTGCCGCGCACCTTCCATTTTGGTGCCTTATCCCTTTGCCGCCGACGACCATCAGAAGGCCAATGCACTTAGCCACGAGCAACATGGTGCGGGTATTTCACTTTCTCAAGATAAGCTTAACGAGCTTAGCTCGTTAGTGCTTG
>ERZ802822.415-NODE-415-length-30617-cov-15.180779_pt1 | contig 30617 bp, 29 predicted proteins | sample MGYA00345649_ERZ802822 | MGnify/ENA primary metagenome ERZ802822 (study PRJEB30503, sample SAMEA104212359) | marine metagenome | biome: Westerlies Biome; feature: [SRF] surface water layer (ENVO:00010504) within the epipelagic zone...; material: water...
AAGCGAAGAGGCCATTCTGTTAGAAAAGCCATTCTGTTGAAAAAGCCATTCTGTTGAAAAAGCCGGGCGGTAAAGCAAAGGAAAACCGCCCGGCCTTCACACATCCGCGTGATGTGATCTGGTGCGCCGCTCCCCCAAGCCCGCTGCCAAACCCTGTCCACCACACGGAACACCTGAACATCACTTATCTGCCTAAGGCTTTCCGGCGCGAATGCAAAGGAAAAAAGTGCAAATTTGAAAATAGTAAATACTTTACTTTTACACTTTACAAATTCACTCTAGACCTTCTGAACAGTCAAACATGCGGATTTGCCATGCAGGAAAAGATACTTGTCGGCCATAAGCTGCGCCGCTTTCGCCAGTCATCTGGTCTGTCACAGACAGCGATGGCCGAGGCGCTGGACATTTCGCCCTCCTATCTGAATCTTCTGGAGCATAATCAGCGCCCGCTGACCGTGCCGCTGCTGCTGCGCCTTGGCAACAGCTTTGATATTGACCTGAAATCCTTTGCCGAGGATGACAGCCCGGCGCTGATGACCGATCTGGCTGAGGTGTTTGCTGACCCGATCTTGTCGACAGAGCGTGTTTCGCGGCGTGAATTGCAGGATTTGATCACGGCGGCACCCAGTGCGGCACGTGGCATGCTCAGCCTGTTTCAGGCCTATCGCAAGGTGCGCGACCAGCTGGAATTTTCATCTGGTGACGGGCGGCAGGCAGGCGGCATGAATTCACCGGTCGAACTGGTACGTGACACGCTGCAGCAAGCGAATAATTATTTCGCCGAGGTGGAAGAGGCAGCTGAGTCCTATCGCGGTGCGATTGCCGGTCATGATGCGGATGATGGATCAGAACAGCTTCTGGAACGTGTGATCCGGCATACGGCTGCGGATCGTCATCTGCGGGTCCGCATCATTCCGGCGGATGTGATGGGTGGTCAGTTGCGCCGCTATGATTATCACCGCGGCGAAATCCTGATCAGCGAGGCGTTGCGTCGCTCGCAGCGCACGTTCCATCTGCTTGTCCAGCTGGCCCTGATCAGCCAGTCAGACCGGTTTGACAACATGTGTGATGCGCATGGCGTTGAAGAAGCTGCCGCGCGGTCCTTGTTCAGGTCGACGCTGGCCGGCTATTTTGCCGGCGCCGTGATGATGCCTTATGACAGGTTTCTGGCAGCAGCGCGTGACCTGCGACATGATCTTGACCTGCTTGGCCGCCGCTTTGGGGCAAGTTTTGAACAGGTGTGCCACCGGCTGACCAGTCTGAACGCCCCGCATGCGCGCGGTATTCCCTTCTTTTTCCTGCGTGTTGACGATGCCGGTAACATTTCCAAACGGCTGGCGGCTGGCGGCATGCAGTTTGCCAAGAATGGTGGCACCTGTCCGCGCTGGAATGTGCATAAGGCGTTTCGCGCGCCCGAAAAGATGCTGTTCCAGTCAGCCGAACTGCCGAATGGCCAGCGGTTTTTCACCATTGCCAGAACAGTACCGCAAAACTGGGCGCCGCCCGGCGAGGACTCGCCAGAATTTGCCGTTGCCCTTGGATGCGAAATCCATCACGCGCGCGATCTTGTCTATGCTGATGATGTTGAAACGACAAAGCGGCGCGGGCATGACGCCATCGGCATCGGCTGTGCGGTCTGCGAGAGGATGGATTGCACACAGCGTGCACATCCACCAGTTGGGCATGATATAAGGTTCGATGGAAACAGCCGCCGGGTGGGCCTCTATAACCTCGAAGGATAATCGTTGACGAGACGGTAAATCGCAGCACGCTGTCGGCCGTCTTTTTTGACTGTTTTGCGGATTTTGAAATAAAATTACCAGGAACCGCACGCAGTTGTTTTCGTGTTGTGATCTGTTATTGTGCGCCTGCGCATCACAGCAATTTTTTGACATCCGGATTTTGCAGCATGGCAAGGGCTGACAAAAACAAGGCACTGCTTGCGGATACGAATCCGCCGGCAGCAGAGCCGCCTGACCGCCGCGATGAGGGTGATCGCCTTGCCGCGCTCTATGGTCTTACGCCGAAAGTTGAAAGCGCGGTCATTGCCGCCATTGAAAGCGATGCTGAAGAGCGCGCGCGTGCGCTTGTCGGCCCGCTTCACCCGGCCGATCAGGCCGATCTTATCGAGCGTCTGCCAAAACCGCAGGCAGCAAGGCTGATCCTCATCCTCGGCGATGGGTTGGACGCAGAGATGCTTGCCTATCTGACCGAAGGCACGCGTGATGAGATCGTCGACGTGATGGGCGTGGCGGCGCTGGCGCGCCAGCTGCCTGATCTGCCGACGGATGATGCCGTCAATATCGTTGAAGAGCTGGAACAGAACGAGATTGATGACGTTCTTGCCGCCTTGCCGGCCACCGAACGTGTCCTCGTCGAGGAAGGACTGTCCTATCCAGAAGATTCAGCTGGCCGGATGATGCAGCGCGAGATGGTAACGGTGCCGTCCTTCTGGACAGTTGGCCAGACCATCGATTATCTGCGTGCATCGGCGTTTCAGGATGCTGAATTTTACCTGTTGTTTGTGGTCGATCCGTCGCGCAATCCGATTGGCGAGGTGCGGCTCAGCAAACTGCTGTGTTCGCAAAGACCGCGCCGCATGGCCGAGATCATGGATGGTGATTTTCGCAAAATCCCCGCCGATATGGACCAGGAGGAAGTGTCGATCCTGTTCCGCCGCTATGGCATGGTCAGCGCGCCAGTCGTTGACGAGCATGGCCGCCTGATCGGGATGATTACCATCGATGATGTGATCGATGTGATCGACGAAGAGGCGGAAGAGGATTTGATGGCGCTGGCCGGTGTTGGTGAATCGAATGTGCGGTCCACCCTTTGGGAGACAATGCAGGGGCGCAGCTCATGGCTGTTGATCAATCTTGTGACAGCGATTATCGCATCCGCTGTCATCGGATTGTTTGATGCCACCATCGAACGCCTTGTCGCGCTGGCCGTGCTGATGCCGATTGTGGCCTCGATGGGCGGCAATGCCGGCACGCAGACAGTTACCGTTGCGGTGCGGGCATTGGCCTTGCGCCAGATCGACCGCGACGCAGCTTCGGGTTTCGTGCGCCGTGAACTGGTTGTGGCGGTGCTGAACGGGTGCCTGTTCGCGTTTCTGGCCGCCACCATGTCCTATCTGTGGTTCAAGGATGCCGATATTGCCGCGGTCATGGCGGTGGCGATGTTTGCCAATATGGTTGTCGCCGGGTTGAGCGGCACTGTGGTCCCGCTTGGGCTGGTGCGTGCGGGCGTTGACCCGGCGGTTGCATCCAGCGTGCTGATTACAACAATCACCGATGTTGTCGGTTTTTTCGTGTTTCTGGGACTTGCCGCCCTTTATCTGATGTAGCTGCCTTTTTTTCGTGGCAGAGTTTGAGTGAAGATTGACTGGGCAGCTGATGACCGTTCACCTGAAAAAACTATCTGTGGGATCTGAATCTCTGGCCAGTCTGCGCCACTGGCAGACCGAACGTGTGCGCAATGGCATGGAATTGATGCATGTGACCCGCAACACGCCGCGGCGGGCCGACGAGGTGCTGGATGGCGGGTCGATCTTCTGGGTCATAAAGGGCGTCATGTGTGCCCGTCAGCCGATCACCGAGTTGCGCAGCATGCAACGTGCTGATGGCAAGCCGGCGTGCGGCATTGTGCTGGCACCCGAGATCATTGCTGTTGAACCGCTGCGCGTGCGGATCTTTCAGGGATGGCGCTATCTTGAGGCGAAGGACGCGCCGGTCGATATTCCGGTCGGTGAGGAAGCTGGCGAAACGATGCCGCCTGAACTTGTGGCCGAACTTCGCGAATTGGGCCTTCTCTAGACCGCCCCGGCTACAGACTGGTTCCGGGCGAGTTTCAGGCCAGTTTCAGACTGGTTCCGGGTCACGCTCAGTTCTTGCGCCGCCAGTCCCACGGCATGTCAAAACGCCCCTGCCACATGCCGCGCGCGTTGCGTTCAGCCACCGACTCGGCACTGACGTAATCCTTGGAATAGCGCCGATAGGCCACCGCCAGGCCGCGTTCGACAAGGGCCTCGGCAATATCTGTGTCACCAGCCAGACAGCGCATGACAAGGCGTCCATACCGGTCCACATCAATCAGCGTGCAGTCCAACTGCGCGGCCTGTGCGACGATATCTGCCATGGCAGAGGTGGCGGCCTTGCCGCATGTCCATTCGCTGCCATCGGCGCGGGTGCAGTTTTGCCGTCCTTCAGGTGCGTCGATGCCGAACAGACGGATGCTGAGCTTTCCGCTTTTCAGCGAGTCTCCGTCGACAATACGGGTGACTGTCACAGCCCCGTCGATATCGAACGGCGGCGTGTCAGCAGCAGCGATACCGCCCATCAGCAGGCCGGGTATCAGCACGCCGGGTATCAGCACGCCGGGTATCAGCAAAATGGCAAAGATGACTCTTGGCAAAAACATAAGGCTAAGTTGATGTGGTGGTGTTGAGCATGCCATGCAGCAAAGCAGAATCCGGCTGCCGCCGCGTCCTGCCAGAGGATAGTACTAAAGAGCATATTTTGCCGACAAGTATTAATCGGCATAGCCTCGCCACGAGAGCCAATGTGCTGAAACCAATGCGCTGAAACATCATGCGGGGCAGGTAGGATGACAGGCAAGGCAGTCATTTTTGAGGCTATGCCGACAGGCGACGCGCAGCGGATTTGGGATGGTGGGCCTGATGCCTATGGCAATCCGCCAGAACGCGCAGTGTCTGATGGTTCAGGCCTGCCGTGCCGCCATTGCCTGCAGATGATTGCTGATGGCAAGCCGTATCTGATCATCGCCTATCGCCCGTTCGAATCGATAACGCCCTATGCTGAAACCGGCCCGGTGTTCCTGCATGCAGACCCGTGCCAGCGTGCTGAATCCAGCGGTGAGCTGCCGCAGAGTCTTGACAGCCCGTCCTATCTGGTGCGCGGATACAGCGATGACCAGCGGATTGTCTATGGTACGGGCAGCGTTGTGGCGCGCGTGGATGTCAGCCGCTATGCCGGGGCGTTGTTCGCAAACCCGGCAGTTGCGTTTGTGGATGTACGCTCAGCATCTAACAACTGTTTTCAGTGCCGGATTCTGGCAGATGACCAGATGGACATAATGCCGGGTCAGGCTGCACGGGCTGGCATCAAGCCCGGCGCACAGATCAGCGTGCCATATCGACATAAGGCCCAGTGTACATAAGACTTAGTTTACATAAGGCCTAGTTGACATATGGATTATCACGGAACGGGTCTTCTTCCTCGGCGATTTCGTCGGTGCCGGGCACCCATTGCGCCTCGGGGTTCAGCGTGGCTACCACCGCACTGCCGCTTTCCGGAATAGCCACAAATGGGCCCTGTGCCTCGTTCGGTACAGCCGAACGGCGGCTCATCCGGAACAGCACAACAAGCGCCATTGCCACCTGAACACTGGCGACCATGACAAAAAAGCTGCCAATGCCCAGATATTCGATGGACAGGGCGGCCAATGGCGATCCGATAACAGCCCCCACACCGTTCACCATGACAAGACCCGATGCCGCCGCGACCATCTGGCTGGGTGTCAGAAAGTCGTTCGCATGCGCAATACACAGCGAATAGCTGGGAAACAATGCGCCCCCATAGATCAGCATGCACAGGATCAGCAGGGCAAATTCCTGTTTGCCAAACATCGTGGCGCAGCCGGCAGCAATGCCCCCCATGATGGTCACGACCAGAATCACCAGGCGACGATCAAACCGGTCAGACAGACGGCCAACAGGATATTGCAGCAACAACGCACCCAGCATCGGTGCCGTCATGAAATATCCAACCTCGGTGTTATCCATGCCGATTGACCGGCCATACACCGCGCCCATGCCGAACATCATCGAAACAGCGATACCATTTATGGCAAGACCAACGACGGCAAGCGGGGATACCTGAACAAGGCGGCGTATGCTCATCCGCTCAGGCTCTTCAAAGCTTGGTGCTGATCCTGCTGTCAGCAGAATGGGCACAACGGCAATCGAAACCATGACCGAGGCCATAACAAACAGCCCGACGCTTTGTTCGCCGCCAAATCCCACCAGCAGCTGGCCGATACCGAGGCCGCCCATCGAAATGATCATGTAAAGTGACAGCATCTGGCCGCGTGTCTCGTTGGTTGACTTGTCGTTCAACCAGCTTTCACAGACGATATACATGCCGGCAAAACTCAGGCCGGTCAGGATCCGCATGGCGGCCCAGATAACTGGATTGACGAACAGCGCAATCACCAGCACGGCAGCTGATGCCAGTGCCGACATCGCGCCGAACACCCGCACATGACCAACATTGTTCAGCAATTTGGGAACCAGGATCGAGCCGAAAAACATGCCCAGAAAATACCCGGCCATCACAAAACCGGTGACGACGTTCGAAAAGCCGGAATCCTTGGCCTCGACGCCAAGCAATACAATCTGCAACCCGTTGCCGGCCATGATCAGCAACAGGCCAAAAAACAGAGTCCAAGATGCTGCAGCGGATCTCAGCATAGCAGATCTACAGGTCCTTAGAGGGACGGGTGCCGGGGTGTTGCCAGCTGTCCGTTTGCCCTACTCACAAATGTTCAGAAATATACCGTGTCAACTCGCGCTGACTTCGCTCTCATTGAGCCTAAAAACGGTGGAAGTCTGTTCTGAAAATTCCGCAAATGGGTCGTTTTAGCGACAAAGATATTTTTTGTTTCACTCAGATGCCGTCTGAAGGTGGCATCAGGCGGTCAAGGGCTGTCATTACCGTGCTGCGATGCCCTTCCAGACTTGTGTTCAGCGTAACTTCATCAGGGCAGTCACAGCTGGTCAGTACAAACTTTTTGGCGGCAATTGACAGCTGGTCATCGCTGTCGCTGCTGGTGCCGCGGATCAGCCTGAGCGCCTGATGCAGGGCTTCGAACAGCTGTGCGGCGTCCTTCAGCGCGTGGGCAAGTTCATCCGGCATGCGCGCGGCGGCGTGCAGCGTGTCCAGAATAGCTTCGGGCGGGTCTGCTGTGTGCGAAAACAGGTCAGCATGTTGCAGACGCAGCCCCTGGACCAGCAGATCAAGCTCGCGAATGCCGCCCGGTTTCTGGCGCAATTGCCAGGCGGGCGCATCGGTGTAATTGTCACGAAACCGCGTCAGCATCTGGTTCAGTGCAGTGGTGATCGCGGCAGCATCGGGTGGTGCGGCCATGATCGTCACCATGATCTGCATGGCTGTTTTGCCAGCTTCGGTATGCGGGGTCAGGCAGCGCGCCTTGGCGAGGGCCATCTTCTCCCATACCCATGCCTCGTCATTGTAATAGGTCTGCAGCCGCTGGCAGGATTGGGCAAGCGCGCCTTTTTCACCGTCCGGGCGCAGGCGCACATCAACCTTATACAGGCTGCCTTCACCGGTGGCACCACCCAGCCAGTTGACAAGGGTCTGGGCAAGGCGGGTAAAATAGGCACCGGCAGCCAGGCTTCGTGTACCGTCGGAGCGCGCATCGGACGAACCGTCCCAGATCATCACAAGATCAATGTCAGATGTTGCGGTCATCTTGCGCACACCCAACCGGCCAAGGCCCAGAACGGCGAAGCTGCCGGTAATTTGGCCATGCCGCCGCTGCATGTCGGCAGTGGCAAGCGACGTGATCACCCGGATTGCCGCATCGGCCGTATCTGACAGCGCCAGCCGCAAGGCGACATTGTCGGCCACGCCGCTCAGCGCCTGCACTTCGGCCCGGAACCGCCGTTCACGTGTCAGACGCGTTATGACATCAAGAGCCAGTTCCACAGGCATGTCGTTTATAGCGCTGCGAATGGTGGCCTCAAATGCGTCCGCATCATCCAGAGGGCTGAAAAAATTGCTGGCGATCACCTGGTCGAACATCATCGGATAGCGGCGCAGCTGGGTGGCAAGGCGCGGTGATAATATCAGTATGTCCCCCAGCAGCCGACCCAATTGGCGATTGTGGTCAAGGAGCGAGAAAATCTGCACGCTCGCAGGCAACCCTTCAACAAATCCGGCAAAAGCTGCAAAACAATCATCCGGCGCGTTGGCCATCGCCAGCTGGCCCAGAATATCAGGCATCATGCGGGTCAGCAGGGTGCGGGCGCGTTCACTGCGCGTTGTGGCGATACGGCCGGCCATCCATCCCGACAAGGTGCTGCTGATGTCATCAGGGCGGGAAAAGCCCTTTGCGGTCAGCCAGTCCCGCATCTGGTCTTCGTCTTCCAGCGGCGGCGCTGTATCGCCGGCTGCAGCGTCATCGGCAAACAGGTGATGCGCGCTGTGCAGGCACACCTCGTCCAGCGTCTGCTGCAAGGCATGCAGAAATGTCTGCACATCGGCATGCCCAAGAAAGGCAGCAAAATTGGCAATATCTTCAAGGCTGCGGGGCAGTGCATGCGTCTGGGCATCGGCCATCATTTGCAACCGGTGTTCCACCCGCCGAAGATGATGATAATGCGCGGCCAGCGTTGTTTGCTGTGTTGTGCTGATCCAGTCCTCGGCCGCAAGGCTGGCCAGCGCATCCAGTGTTGATCGCTGACGCAGATTGGCAGAACGTCCGCCCCCGACAAGCTGCAATACATGCGTGAAGAATTCGATGTTCCGGATGCCGCCACGGCCTGTCTTCAGATTGAAGCCGGTCCATCCCGGGCTTGCCACCGGACGGCTGAGCATCGTGGCCATATCGTCAAGCACCGTGAAATCGAGCGTGCGGCGCCAGATGAAAGGCTGCAGGTCGGCCAGAAAGGCACTGCCCATCTCGATATCGCCAGCCACCGGCCGCGCACGGATGAAGGCTGCCCGTTCCCATGTGCGCGCGATAGATTCATAATAACCGATGGCCGCTTCGCGCTGAATGCTGACAGCAGTTGCGCCGGGATCAGGTCGCAAGCGCAAATCCACCCGCCAGCCAATACCGTCACGCGTTGCTGATGACAGCAGACTGACCAGATGGCGTGTCAGATCGACAAAAAAGGTCTGGCTCGTTTCGGGGTTTGTCAGTGCGTTATTCTCTGGATCATGCAGGATGATCATATCCACATCGGATGAATAGTTCAGCTCGCTCGCTCCCAGCTTGCCAAGGGCAAGAATGGTCCAGCCACAGCCGCGCTGACCCGTACAGTCAGGCAGCACCAGACCGCGCGCCGCTGCCTGCCTGAACAGATAACGGACAGTCGCCGCAATAGCGGCATCAGCTGCCGTGCTGAGCCAGTTCATCTGTGTGCCGACATCAGCCTTGTTGGCAAGATCGGCAAGGGCGGTGGCCAGCCCGCTTCGTTGGCGCAGATGGCGGATGGCCGCCATCATGGCAGCGTCATCCGCGGCAGTATCAGCCACGTCAAACAAGGTGTTGACCGCTGCGTCGATTATGGCCGCGCCGGTCCCGTTCAGAATGGGCAGGATTGCATCCTGTTGCGCGCGTGCGATCGACTGAAGATGACGGGAATGGATCAGCAGACCGGCCAGATCCTCTGCCGATACGCCGGATGTTGCCAGCCCGTCTATCTGGTCGGCCCACGCAACAAGGTCGGGCAGGATCGCGGCATGTGCCGGGATCGGACGCGGCGGCCCGGCGATGAGAGGCCCGGCAATAGGTAACCTATCGGTATGCTGTTCGGTATTCATGGGATCAGCATAGCGGTTCCAATGATTGCCTGCCAGATAGCCGTTTGCCAGACAGCTGGCAGATATCAGCCTGACAGAATGGTGCCGCCTTTGCGAATGCGTTGCAGCGCCATCACCAAACGCAAGGTCAGCAGGCCTGCCGCCACGCTCAGCCCTACAGCAATGCCGGTCCATACACCAACCGCGCCCTGATCAAACCCGAAGCCGAGCAGCGCCCCGAGGCCGATCCCCGGTATCCAGAAGCTGGCAATCGCAATCAGACCCGGCAGACGCGTATCATTCACCCCGCGCAGCACCGAAATGGCAACCGCCTGTATCCCGTCCGGTATCTGATACAGCGCGGTCAACAGCATCAACGGCATGGCAACAAGGATCACATCGGCAAACAGCGGGTCATCATTATCAAGGAACAGCCCGACCAGTGTTTCCGGCCAGATCAGCAACACCAGTGTGGTGCCAAGGGTGGCGACAATGGCGATGATCATCGTTGCGCTGGCGCTGCGGAACAGATTTGTCCGGTCCTGCGCGCCGGCATAATTCCCGACCCTGATTGTGCCGGCAGTTGCCATGGCGATCGGAATCATGAAGGCGATGGCGGATAGCTGGTTGGCAATCGCCGCCGCTGACAGCGAGGCTGTGCCGAACATGCCGATCAGCAAAGTGGCGGTGATAAACATGCCGGCTTCGGCAACGATGGTAAGACCGATGGGCACACCGATGCGCAGCAACCGGAACGTAACAGCCCAATCCATAACCCATAATCGCTGGAAGGGCTTGCCATCGGCAAAGGGTGCGGTGGTGCCAATATAGACAGCCAGTCCAGCAGCCAGCAGGAAATAGCTGATCGAGGTGGCAAGGGCGATGCCGCCAAGTCCCATTTCGGGAAACGGACCAAGCCCTTTCGAAAACACCTCATTCAGGCCGATATTCACGCCAAGTGTCAGGATCAGCGCGATCACTTGCGCTATTGGCCGTTCATATGAAATCAGGAACTGTCGCAATACAAAGGCCAGAAACATGAAGGGCATGCCGAAACTGGACCAGAACAGAAAGGGCTGGCCAAGGCGTGCCAGTTCCGGGTCCTGGCCGATCAACACCAGCACGTCCTCGCCAATGAAAAGCAAGGGAACGGTGAGCAGTCCAAGGGTGACCGCAATCACCATGCCCTGACGAAATGCCCGTCGCACCTGCCGCATATCGCCGGCACCAAGCCCCTGCGCCACCAGCGGCCCGACAGCCAGTGAAATACCAAGCGCCAGAAAGAACATCGGCTGAAAATAGCGTGAGGCAATGGCGCCAGCGGCAAGGCTGGCACTGTCAAGCTGGCCCATGGCCATAACATCGCTTGTCCAGATGCCGATCGTGGCAAGCTGGCCAACAATCAAAGGCGCGGCCAGACGCAGGTTCAGCAGGATATGTGCCCGCCAGCCGAGAGCGACGCCGGTCATGTCAGGCAATCTTCAATGACGGGAAGATGATAAAGAGTATAGATGTAGGGGCGGATGAGTGCGGGGGTATACATGCGCATAGTGGTATAGGGTGAAACGCTTTGCGGCAAGGAATTTGCCGTTTTCATCCAAAGCGCCTAGAAGGGTGTATCGCTGGCCAGTGCGGGCAACAGGGAAGCGCGAAAATGAACAGGAAACCGAAGGGGCGGTCACCAACGCGCGGATCATCAGGTCGCAGTTACCGGAATGACACCGGCCTGACACGCCAGCCGAAAAAGATGCGGGGCCGCAAGCCATCCTCGCAACGCTGGCTGACCCGCCAGTTGAACGACCCGTTCGTTGCCGAGGCAAAATCAAAAGGGTTTCGCTCACGCGCTGCGTTGAAGCTGGCACAAATCGATGATCGCCACAAATTGCTGCGCCCGGGCATGTCGATTGTCGATCTGGGCTGTGCGCCTGGTGGCTGGTTGCAGGTTGTTGCCGACAGGTGCCGCATTGGCATTGGCGATGCCAAGCTGGTCGGCATCGATCTTCTGGAAACCGACATTCTTGCCGATGTCGAGATTTTTGTTGGTGACATGACCAATCCGGTCATGCTGGACAAGGTGCGCAATGCTGTTGGCGGTACCGCACATGGCGTGTTGAGCGATATGGCAGCCGATACCACTGGCCACAGGCCGACCGATCATCTGCGGACAACTGCCTTGCTTGAGGCGGCGCTGCATTTCGCGATGGAAGTTCTGGTCGATGACGGGTTCTTTCTGTCGAAATGTTTCCGCGGCGGCGCTGAACAGAGCGTGCTGTCCATCATGCAGCGCAATTTCACCACGGTTCGCCATGTAAAACCGGCCGCCAGCCGCAAGGAATCAGTGGAAAGCTATGTCCTTGCCACAGGCTTTCACGGGCAAGGTGGCTGGGATGTGGACAGCGCTGATGAAGATGCTGATGACCAACAGTCGCCAACAGGCGAAAATGGCGGGTATTCGCCTATTTAGGGGCTATCAATCGACCAACCCCTAAGATATAGTGCGCCGCCACCGGTTAGACGGAAGGCGGTTCATGAAAATTCGCGAAGCTTTGACATTTGACGATGTGCTCCTTGAGCCATCGCACTCGCTTGTGTTGCCTGCGCAGACGGATACACGGACACGGCTGACGCGCACCATAGACCTGAATATCCCCCTGATTTCTGCGGCTATGGACACGGTTACCGAACATCGGCTTGCCATCGCCATGGCGCGTGCTGGCGGTATCGGGGTTATTCACAAGAATATGACTGCCGAGGCACAGGCCGGCGAAGTTACCCGTGTCAAGAAATACGAATCGGGCATGGTGGTGAACCCGATGACAATCACGCCGGACCGTGAGCTGGGAGATGCGCTGGAGCTGATGTCAGCGCATGCGATCAGCGGCATTCCGGTGGTTGAGGGGACAGGCAAGGGACCGCACAGGCTGGTTGGTATTCTGACCAACCGCGATGTGCGCTTTGCCAGTGACATGACCCAGAAAGTGGCCGATCTGATGACGCGTGATGTGATCACCGTTAATGAGGCCGCCTCGCAGGAAGATGCCAAGCGTCTGCTGCATGAACACCGTATCGAAAAGCTGGTGGTGGTGGATGCAGATGGCTGCTGTATCGGGTTGATCACGGTCAAGGATATTGAAAAGGCACAAAGCAACCCGATGGCGGCAAAGGATACAGCCGGACGCCTGCTGGTTGCGGCGGCCACGGGGGCTGGCGATGAAGGGGCGGAGCGCGCTGCGGCCCTGATCGACGCGGGTGTTGATGTTGTTGTTGTCGATACGGCGCATGGCCATTCGCAAGGTGTGTTGAATGCGGTCTCGGCGGTGCGCAAGATGGCGAATGATGTGCAGGTCATTGGCGGCAATGTTGCCACTGCAGAAGGTGCGCGCGCCCTGATCGATGCTGGTGCAGATGCGGTCAAGGTGGGCATCGGGCCCGGGTCCATCTGTACAACGCGGATGGTGGCCGGCGTCGGGGTGCCGCAGCTGACCGCCATCATGGATGCTGCCGAGGTCTGTCATGCGGCAGGCGTGCCGGTGATTGCCGATGGCGGGATCAAATATTCGGGCGATCTGGCAAAGGCTCTCGCCGCTGGCGGTGATTGCGCGATGATCGGATCTCTGCTGGCCGGCACTGACGAGACACCGGGCGAGGTGTATCTGCATCAGGGGCGCTCCTACAAGGCGTATCGCGGCATGGGGTCCACCGGGGCGATGGCGCGCGGATCGGCCGACCGGTATTTTCAGTCAGAAATCACCCAGCCGCTGAAGCTGGTGCCAGAGGGTATTGAAGGGCAGGTCCCCTACAAAGGTGCTGTCGATACGGTGCTGCACCAGCTGCTGGGCGGTGTGCGTGCGGCAATGGGATATACAGGTAATGCCACAATTGCCGACCTGCAGGAAAATGCACGTTTTCTGCGGATTACCGGCGCGGGCCTGTCTGAAAGCCATGTACATGATGTGACAATTACCCGCGAAGAGCCGAATTACCGGCCGCGGGCCTGACCCCGAAACGGATGTTTTTATGATACCAGCTGCCCGTATTGCCGCTGTTATAGACCTGTTGTCCGAAGCGCCGGAAGGCGTGCCCGCAGGACAGGTGCTGCGCCGCGGCCTGCAGCGCCGGCGTTATGCCGGATCAGGCGACAGGCAGGCAATCAGCGCCCTGTTCTGGTCGGTGCACCGGCATGTGGCGCGTCTTGGTTGGCAGCTTGAACAAAAGGGCTATGCGCCGACGCCGCGCGCCCTTGTGCTGGCCGCATTGCCGCTGGTGGAAGGGTTGCCAGCAGATGATGTCAGCGCGCTGTTTGGTGGTGACAGCCGGCATGCATCCGAAGCGCTGGATGATGAGGAATGCGCGCTGGTTGCTGCCTTTGATGGTCAGCCCGTCGATGATGATGCAATGCCACGCGCTGTCCGGCTGGAATGGCCGGAAGAGCTGTTGGCCGATGTCGATGCTGCCCTTGGGCCTGACAGTGATGACGAGCTCGCAGCCATGCAGGGCGAGGCCGCCACAGATATCCGTATCAATCCGCTGAAGGTGAATGACCGGCGGGTGGTGCGCGACAAGCTTGCCGGGCGCGGTATCAAATGTCATCCCACGCGGCTGTCTCCACTGGGCATTCGTCTTGTTCGCCGCACCCGCACCGAGGATCTGTCCGAATTCCGTTCAGGCCTGTTCGAAATTCAGGATGAGGGATCGCAGCTGGCGGCGCTGTTGTGTGATGCGCGGCCCGGCATGCAGGTGGCCGACATCTGCGCTGGCGCGGCCGGCAAATCACTGGTCATGGCCGCAGCGATGGAAAATCGCGGACGTATTGTTGCGCTGGACACCGATGCAGGTCGTCTTGAGCGGGGCGGCGCGCGCATTCGGCGGGCTGGCATCCATAATATTGAACGCGTTGCCGTATCTGGCGACTGGGGCACCAAACGGTATCGCGGTAAATTCGACCGTGTGGTGATTGATGCACCGTGCAGCGGGTCAGGGACGTGGCGCCGTCAGGTTGATGTGCGCTGGCGCACCGATGCGGCAACGATGGCGCGGCTGCATGATGCGCAGGCGTCACTATTGGAAAAGGGGCGTGCCATGCTGGCCCCTGGTGGGCGCATCGTCTATATCACCTGTTCGGTGTTGCGCAGTGAAGGCGAAGCGCAGATCGAGCGGCTGATGCAAGATGCACCCGAGCTGGAGATTGCCAATATCGCCGAAATCTGGCGTGACGTCATCGGTGAGGATGCCATGCCGCCGGTGTCCGATGGCATGTTACGGTTATTGCCCGGGCGTGATGGCACCGACGGATTTTTCATGGCGGTTCTGCAGTCGCGGTTGCGCTAGGATTGCGGCTCATTACGGGAGATGCGAAGGCACATGGACAGCAAGGATTCGATCCTGATCATCGATTTTGGCTCGCAGGTCACGCAGCTGATTGCCCGCCGCCTTCGCGAAGCCGGCGTCTATACCGAGATCATGCCCTGTACCGGCGATCCGGAAAGCATAACGGCGGCGGCACCGCGCGGCATCATTCTGTCGGGAGGCCCGAATTCGGTGGCGATGGCAGATACCCCCCGCGCCCCGCAGGCGGTGTTCGAGATGGGCGTGCCGGTGCTTGGCATCTGTTACGGGCAGCAGACGATGTGCCAACAACTTGGAGGCCGGGTAGAGCCCGGAACAAGCCGCGAATTTGGTCGCGCCGAACTGGAAGTCGTCGAAGCCTGTACATTGTTTGACGGGCTGTGGCCTGTCGGGGCAACGCGCACAGTCTGGATGAGTCATGGTGACCATGTGGCCGCCCTGCCACCCGGTTTTCGAACGGTTGCCACGTCCAGCGGTGCGCCCTATGCGGCTGTGGCTGATGATGATCGCCGTTACTATGGTGTGCAGTTCCACCCTGAAGTGGTGCATAGCGAAGATGGGGCGGCATTGCTGTCACGTTTTGCGCTGGATGTCTGCGGCTGTTCGGGCAGCTGGTCGATGACCGCCTACCGGGCCCGCGCGGTTGAGGCCATTCGCGCCAAGGTGGGTGACGGAAAGGTGATTTGCGGGCTGTCTGGCGGGGTCGACAGTTCAGTGGCGGCAGTGCTGATCCATGAGGCGATTGGCGATCAGCTGACATGCGTTTTTGTTGATCACGGGTTGCTGCGCGCTGGCGAGGCAGAGGAGGTGGTCGCGCTGTTTGGCGGTCACTACAACATTCCGTTGATCCACCGGGATGCGTCCGCCATGTTCCTTGGTCAGCTGACCGGCGTGTCCGACCCGGAACAAAAGCGCAAGATCATCGGTGCCAGCTTCATCGAGGTGTTTGATGAAGAGGCAAACCGTATCGAAGGGGCAGCCTTTCTGGCGCAGGGCACATTGTATCCGGATGTGATCGAGAGCATTTCGGCGGCCGGCGGCGATGCGGTAACCATCAAGTCGCATCACAATGTGGGCGGGCTGCCAGAGAAAATGAAGCTGCAGCTTGTCGAACCGCTGCGTGAGTTGTTCAAGGATGAAGTGCGCGAACTTGGGCGCGAGTTGGGTCTTCCCGAAAGCCTGGTCGGACGGCACCCGTTCCCGGGCCCCGGCCTTGCCATCCGTGTGCCGGGCGAAATCACCCCGGAAAAGCTGGATATCCTGCGGGCTGCGGATGCAGTGTATCTGGATGCCATTCGCCAGGCGGGTCTGTATGACGAGATCTGGCAGGCCTTTGCCGTGCTGTTGCCGGTGCGCACGGTTGGTGTGATGGGTGATGCGCGGTCCTATGAATATGTCTGCGCGCTGCGGGCGGTGACCTCGAGCGACGGGATGACAGCCGACAGCTATCCCTTCACGCACGCGTTCCTGTCACATGCGGCAACGCGGATCGTGAACGAGGTGAAAGGGGTCAACCGTGTGGTCTATGACGTGACCTCAAAACCACCCGGAACGATTGAGTGGGAATAGATTTGACTACTTAAGTCGTTGTTTTTATTTATTTTCTTAGTTACCAATTACTTACAAAGTGAAGAATCAACTGTTGATTTTATTAGCTTTTTTTAGTACACATACAAAGTAACTTACAAAGTACAGCTACAATGGCACAACATAACGCAGATGAAACCAAAATATTAGATTCAAAAGCCGTCATTTACAAAAATGAGTACGGCGTTTGGCAGTTTAGGTATTGGCTTACAACAGAGAACAAGTATGTAAGAAAAAGCCTTCGTACAAAGGTTAAAACTAAAGCAAAGGAAGACGCAGAAGACTTGTATTTTAAAATACGAGTTGAGCAAAAAGAAGGGCGCAGATACTTTGCTATTAGTGTAAAACAAGCTGTCGAAGACTTTTTAAATTACCAAAAAACACGTATTGGCGAAGGCGATTTTAATATTGTAGAAGGGCGATTCAAAACAATAGAAACGCAGATGAATACCTTTTTGGAATATGTACGTAAAGACGATAAGATTACTGACTTAGATGAAAACACATTACGCAGATATGAACGTAAGTTTACAATATTGCACCCAGGTTCTATCTTTACCGCTAACGGGCTGATTTTTGGAATATTATCATGTGTCAAGTTCCTGTCTTCTCCAATAAAGCAACCACATCAATACGTGACAGGTGGGATCACAACATCTTCATCGCGTTGGCGTCGTTCGGGTATCCCACTTCAACCTGCGCGTTCGTGCAAGAAATGGTGGAGGGGCTTTGATGTCTGCCGCTCGTCCACCACACGATGATGAAATTGACCTGTTTGGGTTTTTTGAAACGTTATGGGATGGCAAGTGGAAAATCATAGCAACAACTTTTGTTGCGGCGCTAGTTGGTGTTGCTTTTAGCCTGGTTCAGCCAAACTCATATCAAGTCTCCACATCAATTCAAACTGGCGATCAATCAGTTTTCCTTAAATATACGTCGATAAACGCATCACTAAAGAAGGAGGGGCTACTGTTTGATGGAGAAACAAATCCGAATGGCTACCGAATTGATAGTGACTCAATATTTGAACAATTTGTCGTTGAGTTTAATGACTACGAAGAAATGGTTGATGCTTTAAGTTCAAGTGAGTACGTGCAGGAAGCCATTAAAAAATTTAGATGAAATTGATAAGCAAGGAGTATTGATTGCGTTTGCTAAATCATTCGAACTAAAGGCTCCAACGAAGAATGTGGAAAATTGGCACTTATCATTTGAGTGGCACGATGATTTAGAAGGTAGACAGTTACTTAAAGATGCTATTCTAAAAACGCTGGTGAATATCAGAAATGTTGCAAAAGAGAACATTGATGATTTGGCGACAGCCGTCGATATTCGAAATTCACGTGAATTAGAAAGCCTACACAACGAAATGAGTCTTATCGAAAATAAGCAAATGGGTAGAGATAAGAAACGAATTCAATATCTAATTGAGCAATCTGCTATTGCAAAAGAGTTAGGGATCGAAAGAAACAAACTTGATCCGAATGGTTTAACGCAAAGTTCGGAAAATGGTATTTCATTAAGTTTTAATTCGATTGACGTTCCCTATTATCTGCGAGGATACAAAGCGATCGATAAGGAAATAGAACTGATCAGAAATCGTACCCAAGAACAGATGCTTTTAAGTGCAGATAATTATTTAGAGCTAAAGGAAAAAGTCGTTTCGCTCGAAAACGACCTAGCATCTTCTCAATTAAGAGACGCATCAAAGACAATAGAAATTGATAATCCAAATGATTGGGTTGAATTTGATATGGCACTTGCTGATAGTAAATCACAGAGAAAATCGAAGCTGTATGTCGCTTTATCCATAGTTTCAGGTGGGATGATTGGGGTTTTGTTTGTGCTTGTTTCGAATGCTGTACGCAAGCGTAGAGAGCGGTTGGCCAAAGCGTAGGAAATCTTCTAAGACGTGAACCGGGATACATATAAGTCAATATTCTGTGCCGGCACTATTATTGAGCGCACTATTATCGAGCGCACCAATATCGGTTGGCAATAAACCGCACCGGTAAAATGTTTGCAGGCTGAAAGACCCGTATTGCGCAACATCGGCCCTAAATATAAGGGGTGGGTAAGGCTGTAACGGCAAGTGCTGGCGGGGCCAGCAGCTGAAACCGTAATCAGTGGCCAGGAAACGGGGGGCTAAGTGATGATCAAGAGTATCGATCATATCGTGCTGCCCGCGTCTGATCTTAAACGCACCATTGCCTTTTATTGTGATGCGCTTGGCATGGAACTGCAGCAATTTATGCCGCCGGATGGCAGTGCCGAGAGACTGACACTGGTTTTCGGTCAGCAAAAGATCAATCTGCATGATGCCGCCGCGCCATTCAGCCCGCATGCCCGCACACCCACCACGGGCGCGCTGGATCTGTGCTTTTTGAGCGATGTTGGGCTGGCAGACTGGATCACGCATCTGGCAACGCATGGCATTGCCATTGAACAGGGGCCGATACCTCGCACCGGTGCCACTGGACCGATCAATTCGATCTATGTCCGCGATCCGGATGGCAATCTGGTGGAAATAGCGAATCCTGCCTGAAAGACCGGTGGCCAACTGGGAATGAACTGCCGGGGATGAACTGCCGGGGATGAACTGCCGGGGATGAACTGCCGGGGATGAACTGCCGGGGATGAATTGCCGGGGATGAATTGCCGGGGATGATTGCGCGGCCTTGCCTGCAGGCCACGCTGGATCAGGATTCGAGGTCTTCGTCGAGGATACTGATCTGCACGTGATAGCACAGGTCACCATCCTCATCATCGGCAAACACCACGCCGATGAATTCATCTTCAAGCATCAGATCGGCTGAGTCGGTTTTGTTCTCGCGGCGCGCAATGGAAAGCCGCTTGTTCCCGAAACGCTGGCGCAGATAATTCTGAACGCGGGCTGCATCACTGGCATTCATTTCGGACCCTCCTTGGCCGCTGATCATCAATCAATTTTGTTTTATCCCAAGGCAGGGCGGCTGTCTATGACCGGTTATCCATAGCGCGCTATCTGGCCGCCGCCATGGTGTGGCCAGGCTGGTCGCGTGGCAACATCACGTGCTTCGCAAGATGTGCACCGCATGCGCCCGCCAAGTTCGGGAACAGGAAATAACGGACCAAGGCGCGCAATCAGGGTGGTCGTGTCCATCTCGGCATTGTGCCCACATCGATGACACCAGCAGAATACGCGCAGACCTTCAGCTGCCAGATCGCCCAGGGTGGCTGGATTTACCGGATCCTGCCGTGCTGTCTGTTGCCGCTTGAAAGCCCCCATTGCATACCTCTCCTGTTGCGGAAAGTCGCCCGGTGGCAACTGGCCCGCCTGTCAGTTTGTTCATGATTTGTTCTAATGTATGGATAGCTTGTTTAGGAACCTGCGACAAGCGATGAATCATATGTTTTTTGATGGGTGCGGTGATGCGCTGTCGATGTGGCGTTCAGCTACTGATCAATTGGCGGTCAACCACTGACCAGGCGGGGCAGCTTGTTGAAGTAGCCGGTGATGTCGGCAACATTGCTTGACCGGCACAGAACGCGGCTGCGGTCACGCAACAGGAATTGCGGTTTTTCCTTGGGGTGACGCTGCTTTTTCTCGATCACAAAAAGAGGCGATTCCTGTGTGTGACGGAAGATCGAAAACAGCGCAACGCCGTTCATATGATCAAGTGCATAATCCCGCCACTCGCCCGCCGCAACACGCGCGCTGTAGGCGGCCAGAATGTGGCTGAGTTCGGTTCTCGAAAAATAAAGCTGGCGACGAAGCCTTTTCGGGCTGGAAACACGCGACACGTTCTGGACTGACCCGCTTTTCTGTTGGCTGTTTTGATACTTCATGTTTATGTTGGGGCGATTTTTGGCTGCCGTCAACTGACGGGCGTCGCAAACCGTACTGGACGAGCGTATCACAGCTGTGATCATAGCTGCGATAACGCCGTGACAGCATGCAGGTATAGCGACCAGACACAGCCGGATCACGGGTGCAGGACCGGTTACTGCGAGATCTGTCGCGGGATCAGATGTGGCAACTGGATCCCGCGTGCAGACACAAAGGACAGAGACGTCGGACGATGGCTGATATTTTTGATGAAATTGATGAAGAGCTGAAGCGCGACCGCACGCAGGAGCTGTGGACCAAATATGGCAAATATGTCATGGCCGCTGCTGCTGCCGTGGTGTTGGGTGTTGGCGCTTCACAGGGCTTTGGGGCCTGGCAGCGCAGTCAGGCCGAGGCTTCGGCGAATCTGTATCATCAGGCACTTGCTGGCGATGATGCGCGCGCCCAGTTGCAAGACACGGTTGACGGGCTGACCGATGGTTATGCGCTGTTGGCACGGTTTCGTATCGCGGCTGCCTTTGCAGCAGAAGGTGATATGCTGGCTGCCGAACAGGCCTATAACGCGCTGGCGTCTGACGGGTCGATCCCGACTTTATATCAGCAGGCGGCTCAGCTGATGGCGGTCATGAATGCGCCGGATGACAGTGATACGGCTGCGCTGCAGGAACGCCTTGCACCGCTGGTCGACGCTGGCCCGTGGCAGCCACTGGCATTGGAGTTGAGCGCGGCACTTGACCTGAAGGCAGGTGACCGGTCGGCGGCAATAGCCAAGCTTGAAACGCTGATTGACCTTGCTGAAACACCCAATGAATTGCGCCAGCGGGCTTCGCGCCTTGTCGAGGTGCTGAATTCCTGATCCCGAAGAAAAGAATAACCGGTAACGCCATGCAAAAGCTGATCACATCAAACCCTGCCAGACAATCGGGACGGCACGCGCTGTTGGCTGTGCTGTCGCTGGTGATGCTGGCGGCGTGCAGCGAGCCCGAATTTGTGCTGGAGGGCGACCGGATCGATGTATTGCCTGCACAGGTCATCGAGACCGCAGATGCGGCCGCTCTGGCTGAGGGGGCGGGACTTGCCGTTGAGGTCAATATTGCGAATGCACCAGTTGTCGGGTTGACGGCTGGTCATGCTGGCGGCAATCCGCGCCTTGCTGCGCCGCTGACACAGATATGGTCAGCATCGATTGGTGGTGCTGGCAGCCGCTTGACCGATCTGGCGATGCCGGTTGTTGGCGATGGCCGCGTCTTTACCGTTGCCCCGAACGGGATGGTGAAGGCCTTTGCGATAGATAATGGCGCGGTGATCTGGACAAGCAACATCGAACAGATCGCGGATGATGCACTGCCGGGCATTGGTGGCGGCATGGCCGTGACGGCAGACGGGCTGGCGGTGCATGCCGGTGGTCGCCGTCTTGCGATGCTGAATCCGGCCGACGGGACAACGCTGTGGTCACTTGATCTCGATATTCCGCTACGTGGTGGTCCAACGCCGCTGGGTGACGACCGGCTGGCAGTAACGGACCTTGACGGCAACATGATTGTCTTTACCACGGCGGGTGGTGAGCAATTGTGGGAGCATTACGGCATCGCTGCCGATACCGTGCTGTTTGGCGCGCCGTCCCCAGCCCATGCAAATGACGAAATTGTGCTGGCTGGCAGTGGCGGTGAGGTCAGCTATTTCGATGCGCTGGAAGGCGAATTGCTGTGGACGGATTCAGTGGCGGCGTTACTGCCACGCACACCGATCCAGAATATCGGCGATGTGCGCGCGCATCCGGTTCATGATGGCGGGCTGATTTTCGTGATCGGCCAGTCTGGCCGCATTGTGGCGTTCAATGCCCGCAGCGGTCTGCCGGTGTGGGAGCGCGCGATCGGTGGCCTTGAAATGCCATGGGTCAGTGGCAAAAGCCTGTTTGTGGTGTCGCTTGACGGGCGCTTGTTTGCGCTGCGCCGTGACGATGGTGCGGTGCGCTGGGTGACCGAACTCGAAGGCGCGCTGCCGGCTGGCGTTGTCGTGTCCGAGGATTCCTTGCGGCATTTCGGTCCTGTTGTGGCAGGTGGGCGTGTCTATGTTGTCAGCGGCAAGGGCAATATCAGCGCGTTCAATGCCGATACGGGCGAAAAGCTTGAAAGCGTGTCTGTTGGCGCGCCAAGCTCGACGGCACCGCAGGTGGCGGCTGGCAAGATGTTCGTTTTGGGCAGTAACGGGACGCTGACTGTCTTTGAGTAGACAGTATGTGAATAGACATTTTTTGAGTCGGCATTTTGCCGGGCAGCGGGCGGGCTGACCAAAGCCCGGGCTGTCTTTATCCTTTCTGAAAGCGGCGTGGTCACCATGAAAGCAACGCTTGCCATTGTCGGGCGACCCAATGTCGGCAAATCGACACTGTTCAACAGGCTTGTTGGCCGGCAGCATGCGATTGTCGACGATCAGCCGGGTGTCACGCGTGACCGCCGTGAGGGCGATGCCAGTCTGGCTGCACTGCGCTTTCGGGTGATTGATACGGCAGGCCTTGAAGAAGCAGCCAGCGGGTCGCTGGAAGATCGCATGCGCCGCCAGACCGAACGTGCGATTGATGAAGCTGATGTCACCCTCCTGGTAATCGATGCGCGTGTCGGCATTACCCCGGCAGACAAGTTCTTTGCTGATCAGATTCGGCGGGCAGGCGCGCATGTGGTGGTGCTTGCCAACAAATGCGAGGGACGTGCCGGTGCCAGCGGCCTTGCCGAAGCCTGGGGGCTGGGGCTTGGTGATCCGGTGCCGATCTCGGCGGTGCATGGCGAAGGGCTGGTCGATCTGCATGACGCCATTCTTGCCGCTGCCGAGGCAGTGGGTGTTGATGTCCTTGATGCGCCTGCAGAAAGCCCTGATGATGCAAACGATGATGACGAGGTAGAGGCCCCGCTGGACGAGGATGGCAATCCGATCGATGTCTGGCAGGACGAGATGAGCGCCCTGCCGATGCGTATTGCCATTGTCGGCCGCCCGAACATGGGAAAATCTACGCTGATCAACAAGCTGATTGACGAGGACCGGCTGCTGACCGGGCCTGAGGCCGGAATCACCCGTGATGCGATCGAACTTCCATTCGAATGGAAGGGCAAGCCTTACAAGCTGGTGGATACAGCTGGTATGCGGCGGCGGGCGCGGATCAGCGACAAGGTTGAACAGCTGATGGTCAGCGACGCGTTGCGGGCTATCCAGTATGCGCATCTGTGTGTGTTGCTGATCGATTCCACCGAAGAGCTGCACAAGCAGGATCTGGCAATCGCTCGCTGGATTGCCGAAGAAGGACGGGCGATTGTCATCGGCGCGAACAAATGGGATGCGGTACGCGACAAGCAGGCAGCGGTGCAGCGGATTGATGATCGTCTGGAAACATCACTGGCCCAGCTGCGCGGCGTGCCTGTCGTGTCTATGTCAGGTCTCTATGGTCGCGGGTTTGACAAGATGATGAAGGCAGCCAACGAAATGTACGGGTTCTGGAACACCCGCATTTCCACAGGCCGGATCAATCGCTGGCTGGAAGGCATGCTTGAAGCGCATCCGCCGCCGCTGGTGGAAGGGCGCCGTCTTCGCATCCGGTATATGACCCAGATCAAGACACGGCCGCCAACATTCGCGCTGTTCGTCAGCCGGCCGGCCGATTTGCCAGAAAGCTATCTGCGCTATCTGATCACCGGGCTGCGCACCGACTTTGGCTTGTGGGGTATTCCTGTGCGGATGGTCATGCGCAAGGGTGAAAACCCTTATGCACACAAGGCACGCCGCCGCTAGGCGTTGTGTCTGAACGGTTTGTCTGTCTGTATCAATGCTGAAAGCAGGCGTGATCCGCTGGATCAATCGGCGCTGGCCGGCCTTGTCTGCTGCACCAGAAAAGACCCGAAGTCAGTGATCAGGCTGGCGAATTCCTTGCTTTTTTCAAGGTTCAGTCTGTCCTTGCCATCCATATAGAGCGCGCGGTTGATTTCAATCTGCAAAGACTGACGCGTGCTGCGGGCATCGCCATATCGTCTGGTAATATGCCCGCCAGCATACGGGTGGTTCCAGCCAACGGTGAGACCGGCGGCGCCCAGATACGTGGCAATCGCCTTGCCAAGGTCGCTGTTCAGCGTGACGCCGTGCCCATCGCCAAGGATGATATCCGGCAGCCGGTTATTCTGCCTGTCATGCGCAGGCATCGAATGAAAATCAACCAGCAGCGCGCTGCCATGACGGGCATGTGCGGCCTCGACAAGGGTTTCCAGCGCCGCGTGATAGGGCGTGTGAACCGCGGCAATTCGGGTATGCGCTTCGGTGGCGGGCAGGCGGCTCTGATAAATCGGACGGCGGTTGGCGGTCAATCGGGGCAGCAGGCCGTACCCGGCCCGCACATGCGTTGTCTGCCGCGCGGCCAGACTTGCCCTGTTGTCATTTGCCGGTTCACCGTCTTCAAACATACTGTCATCAAGCGCGGTGCTGTCCCGGTTTACATCCAGATAGCCGCGTGCCACACGGTTGACCAGCAGGCTGATGCCGGTATCGGGCAGGCTGGCAAGAAGGCAGTCGACGCCAAAATCCTCCAGCCCGCGCAACGCCTGAAGAGGTTGGGTTGTCTGGCGCATCAGGGCCGCGGGATAGGTGCGCCCGGCATGCGGGCATGACGCGATCACCGGCGAGCGGCCCTGTTCGCCATAAAATTCAACCGGTTGATAGGCCGGGTCGGCGAACACCTGGTCGTTGACAATGACATGCGGAAGGGCAGGGTCCCCCGACAGCAAATCATGCGCATTGGTGCCTGCCTGATTTGCGCCTGCCGGGCCCGTACCTGCGGGCCCCGTACCTGCCGACCGCGTGACATCTCCGGACGCCGAACTATCTGCCGCGTTCTGGTCAGCTATGGGCCGGGCATTGCCGGCGGAAGGGGGCACCACTATTTCCATAAGCAAAGCCTAACATGAATTTGACCGGCTTCCCAACGGGCATTCCTGCGGCAAGATGCATCGGTTGGTAACAGGGCTAATAAGCACGGCCACTAAACATGGCCAGATCATATGGCTGCTGAAGCGGGCAGAAATACTGAATACCGAGACAAGAACAAGGGGGTTGTTACGCCAAAAAGGGCTTGCGAAATATAGCCGCTTTGTGCAGTACTACTGCCTTCCTGAGCGCCCGCAAGGCGTATCGAAATGGGGCGTGTAGCTCAGCGGGAGAGCACTACGTTGACATCGTAGGGGTCACAGGTTCAATCCCTGTCACGCCCACCATTTCCTTCTCCAGAAAAATACATTAAAACAGCAGGATATGGCGCATGGCGGCGTCATGCTTGTGCATTTCAATTTTATCTAATATCATCAAAATGTCTGCAGATTGCAGACATAGTGCAGACATAAAACGGCCGGCTCAGGCCCGCGAATACTCCCCCCCTTTATTTTGAGACGGGGTGCAGATGCGCAAAAAACTGACCAACACAGTCATCGCCAAGCTGGCGGTTCCTGAAGGCAAGCAATCGGTCAAGCTGTTCGACACGGATGTTGGCGGGCTTGGCGTGCGGAAAATGGCGTCAGGCGTGTCGACCTTCATTTTCGAGATGCGGCCGCAAGGTGCCGGCTCAATGAAGCAGGTTAAGATCGGAAGATGCGGTGATATGTCGGTCGATCACGCACGGGCGCGGGCGCGCGAGCTGGCGCTTGATTTTACCTCGCCCGATTTTCTGCAGACGGAGGCGGCGCGCGGTCAGACACCGACATTCGGTGAAGCCGTCCGTCTATATGATCAGCTGGCCCTGTCAAAAAAATCGGCGACTTATCGTGAAAAGACAATGGGAACGCTGCGGCGCTATGCCGAACGCCCGCTTGGCTTGTTGAAGGTGACGGATGTCCAGCGGCAGCATGTGGCGGCGATTATTACGCCGCTGATGGTTGATGGGAGAGACGCGACGGCGCAGATGGTGTGGGAGGCGGTGTCGAATGTGCTGACATGGGCGGTAAAGTTTGGGCATCGGGATGACAACCCGTTGATCCGCCTGAAACCAGATTTCAGAAAGGTGGCGCGTGACCGGGCCCTGTCGATGGAAGAGGTGGCGGCGGTCTGGAAGGCGGCTGAGCCGCTGTCAGAGGTGCATAAGGCGGCGGTACGTTTGCTGATCCTGTTGCCGTTCCGCAAGACTGAGTTTCTGTCCTGCCGCTGGACCAAGCTTGATGGCGACTGGCTGAGCATCCCGCCAGAGCGGACGAAGAACAGCGATGCCACCAGCCTGTTCCTGTCACCCTTCGCGGCGGCGCAACTGCCGGCGCGCCGCAATGACAGCGACCTAATTTTCACGACGGATGGCAGGGTGGTAACGCGGCTTGGCAGCAAGATCCAGACGAAACTGCGCGAGGGCGCCGACATCCCGCAATGGCAATTTCACGATTTCCGCCGGACCTTCTCAACCCATATGCATGAGGCTGTGATAGAGCGCATGAACGACCAGCATTTCGTGATCGAGGCGTGCCTGAACCACCGTGACGGTTCAAGGCAGGGCGTCGCTGGCGTCTATAACCGTGCGCAATATCGAGCGCAGAAAAAAGCTATGCTGCAGGCATGGTCGGATCTGGTGGAGGTGGCTGTTGGATGAGGATGATTGGAATAGTGAGAGTCTGACTGCGTTTTGGGGTTTAAAGAATGGAAGCTTCGAAGGGTTGATAAAGCTGTTGGAAAGTGAGCGGCGTGTAAGTCGGCACATTATTGAGCTGTTAAAATTAGCTGAAGAGGATCCGTCGAAAGCCGGTATAGAGCTAAAACGCATCTCTGGTGAAAGGGGGCGACCTAAGGCAAGACCTCTCATCTCAGTTGACGAAGAGAAAGCACGAAGGCGTCTCCATGAAGCAGGTTTCGCAGATATTCTGGAAAGAATCGGCAACCGACTTCCTCATTTCACCCATACTGCCGGTGTTTTCTTTTTCAAGGACGAGTTGACTAGTGAGCATAAAGTGTCAGCGACTGAGGCCAACGCATTCTTGGCTACATTGCTAGATGTCAGTGAAAAAACTCTTTTGAAATATGTGCGCCAGGGCAAGAAGTCAGTTGAAGAGATTGCGGCCATCGCTGATGAAAAGGGATGGGGTCACACTCTGACCAAGTCGGGACGCGAATGTTACAAGTTAAGGCAGCGAGAAACGCTGCTCTTCGAACGGAAGAAAAAGGCGGGCAAGTCTCGCCAAATGTCCGTTTTGAAGTCAGGCAAAGAATAGGAAACTAATTCGATTTAGCTTCGTTGCGCCATCTGAACTCCAAGTGTTGTTTAGACAAACTGATTTGTAGTCTTCGCTAGCGGATCAGGCGTCAATGAACATTAGGAGAAAAGACATGACCGAATTACTCACCAGAAAAGATGCAGCTGCTTATCTTGAGACGAAAGGTATACGTTCATCCCAATCGACTCTTGCCCGCTATGCGATGGGTGGGAATGGGCCGCAATATGCGCTGATTGGGAGAACAGCCTACTACAGGACGCAATGGCTGGACGCGTGGTTGGAAGAACAACTCACTCCTCACAGCCACTCGCTGGCGCATATGTTGCAAGACAAGCGGGGAGGGAGTGATGTTTGATCTTATTTATCACATCGAGCTGCAAGCAGGCAGAATTGCACGCACCACACCTCTGAGAGCAATTGGATTGGACTGCATCGACTGCTGCGCTGGCGCCTCAGCTGAACTCCAACATTGCTTAGCTATGAGATGCGCATTGTGGCATCGCATGGCGGGCGCCAATTCCTTTCAACGGAGGCGGTGAGATGGCCCGGCAAAAACCACCCATTAAGCGCCACTCAATGGCCTATCTCTATAAGGAGGTAGGTGCAAGGGCTGCAGAGTGATGCTGGTTCACGCACTGGATCCGGTCGATGAATTCCTAATCGATAACCAGCTTGTCGAGGGTCTGATAGCCTCAGGAGACATTGCAGTTCTTTATGGTGCGCCCAAGACTGGCAAGAGTTTTCTCGCCGTTGATCTGGCAGTAGCGCTAAGCAATGGCGAAGTCTGGTTTGATCGAGCCGTCAGCCCTGCGAAAGTGCTGTATTGGGCGGGAGAGGACTTCTCCGGCCTAATCGCAAGGCGGACGGCCTGCGCGCGCCACAAGGGTGGCTGCGGTGTGTTCAGCATCGGAAATGATCCGCTTTCACTGGCTCCCTCGCAGGCGACCGATACGGTGGATGCTCTGGCGGATGTTCTGCGCTACGAGCTGGCACCAAGTCGTCTGGAAGACCCGAGCAACTATGTTAGCCTGCCGCCTGTTCTGATCATTGACACATGGGCGATGCTGACAGCATCAATGGACGAAAACTCGGGCAAGGACATGAGCGCGGCTATGGCGGCGCTCAGGGAATTGCAGGCGCGTGTTTCAAACCTCACAATCATCATCATCCACCATGCCGGCAAGGATGGGTCACGAGGCATGCGTGGCCATTCCAGCCTGCTTGCAGCGGTTGATGTCGCGATTGAGGTGGACAAGAGCAGCAAGGGGCTGGGACGCTGGACTGTGCGTAACGCGCGCAGAAACCCGACTGGAGCCACCGGGCAGTTCAGACTGAAGCCGGTGAGCCTGCCAGCGGGTGCACTTTCCGTTGCCGGCACTCAGTTGGAAACCTGCATCCTTGAAGAGACGGATGTGGTGGGAGAGGGCATAACATTGTCCGACAAAACCGTGCAGGCACTGGACAGGCTGAAATCGCTGGAAGGCGGCAACGCGGGAAAACCCTGTGAAGCGGCACCTCATGGGGTGGCCGTGAAAGCCGCTTTCTTCAAGGCACATTTGAAGGAGACTATCTTTGATCAACCTTCGGATGATGCAAGACGAAAGGCGGCGGATCTTGCGGTCAAACAGTTGATCGATGCCGGCAAGATCGGACGCTTAGACGATGTGGTTTGGACAGTCTGATATGTCCGGATGTCCCTGTGCGCTCTCGCACGCCATTCGCGGACGGACATGGACACACCCCTATAGGGGTGTCCAATGTCCGGCACGGCTGTGAATAGTTTTACAGGAGGACTAAAGGCATCCTTGTAACCATCACTGCCGTTGAAATTATTTTTCGATAAATGACGTGGTTGTTTCTGGTTTTACACCATGTCTTATCATCTCAGCTCTTGTTTTATTATCTTGCATAATGTCGTTCATTTTCTTTTCGTCAGTAATATTAAAAGTCAATGCAACTACGCCGCTACCATCTTCATTCGTGTATTCGACGATGTTTTCTGCAAATTGAGAAATAGTCGCATGACGTTCCTGTCTGTTAGCCAGCCAGTTATCAACATTTTCAACTTCACTAGTGAGCACCATTTTCATTTCCCGCTTCCTTTCAAACTGGAGAAATCCTTGCACGGCTAGTTTTGATTTTGCTTCTGATTTTTCTGGTTTTCTAGACAAAAAAAGGCCCATTGAAATGGACCTTTCGTTGATTGAACTATTATTCTCTGAGAATTGCAAAACACTCGCCCTTCGCTTCGAAAGTCAGTTTTCTGCCAGAGTCTTTTTGTTCGTCTCGCATCTTTAGTACACGCGGGAAATCGGCTTCGTAAGACGCCTTATCCTTGTAGGAGATAATAGACCCGTGGGTCTTTGCGTCAACTTCGAACCACCAGATGTTTTCGATATTTGGATTGTCTAGGGCTTCTGACCTCTTGAGAAACTTCGCCATAGCCTCTTTGTCCATTTCAGAGGGATGGGTGATCGTAACCATAACCATGTAATTCATCTAATTTTCCTTTCGGACTGAAGAAATCCTTGCACGGACGAATAAAATAGTAGCGTCTGATTGTTGCGGTTTTCTAAACGAAAAAAAGGGCCACCGATTGTTACCGGTGACCGCAAACACATTTCCTTAAACTCAAGGCAAAGCTTAGTCTAATTCAACTGCAAGGGCACCCATCATGCCGCCTGTAGTAGTCATGCCAACAGCTGAAGCAGCGGCTGCTCTAACCTCGTCTATGTTTGCTTTGAGCTTTTCTTCGTCGCTCCAAATTGTCATGGTCCGTAATGTCGTGTCACCAGTGACCGTCATACGCAAATTAGTTGCGCCATGCTCTTTCATCGCGGGCCAGAAACCTTTGGCAGCCTCAATTGCATTATCGACATTCCCGTCAAATTCCCAATCGGTAAACGATACAAACATTGTTCTCTCCTATATAACCGCCAAGTGTAATAAACTTACATGACGTTATAGCTATCACGTATCCGTTACGAATTGGTGAAAAAAGGTGGGGCTGAGGGATTAACCTCGCCAGTTGCTTACTGTGACTTTGCCATTGGCTGGAAAGCA
>ERZ802822.417-NODE-417-length-30501-cov-12.174961_pt1 | contig 30501 bp, 30 predicted proteins | sample MGYA00345649_ERZ802822 | MGnify/ENA primary metagenome ERZ802822 (study PRJEB30503, sample SAMEA104212359) | marine metagenome | biome: Westerlies Biome; feature: [SRF] surface water layer (ENVO:00010504) within the epipelagic zone...; material: water...
AAACCTTTTTTGTCTTGTTCATTAAATTTAGTAAGAATTCCTTGTCTACCTTTGTCTGGAGTAGTTGGGAAAATGTAAGCTTGCATTGTAAAGCTTTCAATATTTAAATTATCGTGCTGAGGAACAACTATATAGGACCCACCATGAATTCTTTGATTTTTACCTTGGTATGTACCATTACAAGAAGCACTGATTTCTTCTTCCTTATAACCAGGGCCCTCAGGGTTTGTGTCTCCATGAATAAGTCTGACAAGTTGAACATCAAATTTATCATTATTTTCTGCATTTATATAAAATTTTATTTCTTCACCTGGATGGGCTGAATATTTATCACTATATCCTGTTATTTTTAACATTCTTATTCTCCACTATACTCTTCTAGTAATCTATTAACTCTTTTTAAAAAAATAGCATGTTCACATGCCTCTTCAGATGAATAGGAATCCTCAGTAATTTCTACTGGCTCTCCCCTGACGCCTGTGGTAATTCCAATGCGATAGTCCTCATGAAGTTTTAAACAAATAGTAACAAAGCCATTTTCCTTGCTTCCTCTTCTTAGTTTATCTAATAGAGTTTGAAGATCTTGACTATGTTGTATGACACTGTGATCTCTTGTTGCCGCTCTTCCAATTGGTGTAGCTCTGTGTTCTTCAATTAAAGATTTCAATTTTTGAGGGTCTCTTAGCATAGGTAAGATATATTTCTTTGTAATAAAATCATCCGTGTGCTTATGGCCTTTATTTAATTGCACATTAGAAGGTTGTTTATAGCTAAAATCTGACATTATTTTATTGTAGTTCCTCTTATCCCCTCAAACAGTTTTTCGTTCCAGTATTTGAAACAGAATACGAAAAAAGAAGCCAAAAATAAAGGTTTTTCTAATTTATTCATAGTTATAAAGCATAAACAGAGAGAATAACTGTAGCAACAGCCATACCTATTAATATTAAAGGCCATCCATATCCTCCACCCATTTTATCAATATAATTTCCTTTATCTTCGACGTCATCAGGAGCTGAGTATTCGTCTCCATTTAAAATAGGTTTTTTGGGGAGTGTTGATAAGTCTAATTTGTTAGCCATAAACCAGATTAACAGTACTCCAGCCGCCCACCATATAATTTGGTATGCCCAAAGGGAAGGTATGCCCATAACCCAATTATCATAAGACAGGTCGGCACTCCCAAAAATTAGATTTCCAAAAATTAATCCTGGACCAATAGAGAAAAATGCCCAGATAAGAAATAAAACATAAGCTAGTGATTTAATTTTTTTTCTTGAAGGGTGAATTCCCATATGGTCATTCATAAAGTCATGAAAACTTTTTCGATGTTCTTTATCAGCATCATTACTTGAAAAAGCAGATGATAAAAAACATACAATCACATTAAAAAACAAACCCCACAATCCTGAATATATTGTAAGAGGCCATCTACCCCATGGAAGAGCATTTCCAGTTAACTTATGTCCAAAGGTCTCAGCTAGAATTACAAAAAACATACCAGTGATAAGGCCAAGAGTGGCTCCCGTTTTAGTAATCCAAGGGAACCAAATCATTCCTAATAAAACTGGAAATAATTGAAATCCAAAAGCTATTGCTAATCCCCCTAGAAGAATTAAAGATGTTTCAAAAAATGTGGCAAGATAAAGAGCAGCAAGACAAATAAGCAGCATAGCTAATCTTGCTACTAATAATTCTCTTTTCCAGCTTGGTTCTTTATCAATGTAAGGTCTGTAGAGATCTCTAGCGACCATGCTTCCAGAGGTCATTAAAAAAGCAGCAAGGGTTGATTGTAATGCTGCTATCAAACAAATTGCTAGTAAGCCAACTAAGACAGGTGAAGCTGAGCCAAGACTTCCAATAAATGAAAAAATTAGTGATGAGACATTATTAATATCTAACTCTGGAAGAATTTGATTAAGAGCAAAACCATTTAGATTTATTAAAGGATTAGCGCCAAGTAAGTTAGCCCCCACACCTAATAGAGCAGCGAAAATAAATAAAAATATACCCACTATGGCTCCAGAGCCCCATATTTGGTAATAGTAGAATGATTTAGGAGATTTAACACTGTAACTCCACATTGAAAACGTAGGTGATAGAACTATTCCCATATAAGAAAGAGTAAAAGATAAAATCATCACAGCAGTCCAGGGACCTCCTGAGGGATTATTTTTACCTAAACCACCGACCCACTGAATTACGCCTGGCACATTAAAGAAACCAGAGAGGTCACCTCCCCCATATCCTTGAGTGGAGCCCCAAGTTCCAAAAGATATAAAACTGTTTGCGGTCGCTAAATCATCAAAAAAACTCAATCCACCCAAATAATAATAAGTACCAAGTCCAATCGATATGAATAAAACAAAAAATAACCAGGATTGAACTACACCTATGCTGATCATAGATTTGAAACCTCCTGAGACAACGTAGAATAAAACAACTGCAGTTAAAACCCACATCGCTGAGTCTCTTCCCAATTCACCTGCACTCACAAATTCAACCATACTACCCGTTGCTCCAATAATTATTCCTAGAAACGGGACAGCAAAAAATAAACCTATAATTAAAATTGTAATTCTAAGAGTATGGCTTTTATAATATTTAAAATACATTTCACCTGGGGTTATAAGATTATATTTTCTGCTCAACATCCATTGACGTTTGAAAAATAAAATACTCCCTAAAGGAATGGTAATTACAATTGCTGCTGTTGCTAAAAAAGAATACCCATCAGCATATATTAGTGAAGGGAAAGTGATGATTGTGATACCCGCAAAGGTTGCTGCAGTAGCAGAAAAAAAGAATACCCAAGATGAGATACTTCTATCCGCTAAGTAATAGGACTCAGGTGAAGAATTTTTTCTAAGAGTTCTAGCTCCCCAAAATAGGCAAAAGCTCCAATAAACAACTAGGAAGAAAAAGAACCAATATAAGTTAGCTAACATAAAACAATGTTAAATTAAGAATTATATTCAGTTTTTTCCTTAATTATTCTTAGGGCCTCTAAAAGGTATACTCGGAAGAGTTCATGATTTTCACTCATAGGGAAGTGACCTATATCCTTCATCTCGATATATACACCTCCTTTGATTTGTCTTGCTGTATCTTCAGTTGCCTCAGGTGGTGTTAAGTAATCATAGTCACCAGTTAGCATAATAACAGGGCACTTATGGCCATCTATATTTTGCAGTTCATCTCTTAGGTCGTGGTCAACAGAATAAAAATGGAGGTCTCCTTTAAAGGCCTCTGAGCCCTGAGTGTAATAATGCCATGTAAGCCATCTATCCATATCTGGAGATTGAGGGGCCATCAAATCCCATACTCCACTTCCACAAACTTGGGCTGCGTTAGCATGAGGATGTCTCCACCAATCAATATAAAAGCCTGGAGAATAATGGGCTGCTTCGACTGGAATAACAGCTTTAAATTTATTTGGATATTTTAATGCGAGCTGGAGAGCAACATTTCCACCAAAAGAAGACCCCATAAATATAGGGTTATCTAGATCTAAAGCCTTACAAAGTTCTAATATAAAATTACAATAGTGTTCTGCTGTAAGCTTATATTCTTCTTTCCACCATTCAGTATTATGAGCTGGGTCTGATTTACCATGCCTTGGAAGGTCGTATGCTATTACTTGGTAGTTTTGAGTAATTTCATCATCCTCCAGCAATCCTCTCCATTGGTGATTATGGCAACCGGCAGTATGCTGACAAACTAAAGGAGTACCTTTTCCATTTGAAAGATAAAATACTTTATATTGCTGTCCATCAACTTCTATTGTTACGTATCTACCGATGGGGTCGTGATGTTTAACTGCCATTAAAAAGTCTCCTTAGAATATATAATCATTAAACTGGAACTCCTGATTTTCTGAGAAGCTCAAATTGTACAACAAAGTTTCTGATATTTTGCATCAAGATAAGATGATTGCCTTCAATTAAAAGATCTCTTCTAAAAGAAGCTGCATAGATACCATGATACATTGGTTTTGGAATAGGCCTTGCAAATTCCCTCCATGTTTTTTCAGATGCTCTTAAAGCAAAGTCATAAGGATCTAATCCCCCAGGGCTAGTATTAATGTTCTTAACTTTACCATCATGCATTTCAATTATGACTTTGACACTTTCCATATCAAATAGAAATGAACAGGTATAATATTTAGCCATAGCTTTAATGGTTTCGTCACTTTCAGTGAGGTCCTTAAATTTCTTAGCCCAAGATTTTATATCTATACTCATATCTTATACCTTATTTCTTTTTTGGATTTTTTTTTGTATCTTCGTCAAATCTCATATGTTTATCTTTTTTAGGATCTTCGTAGTCTCCTAAAATATTTCTTATATTACTGGCTTCCCCAGGGGACATCCCGATTTCTTTTAGTAAACTATCTAAGAAAGGTTGTTGAGCTCTATATCTTAGAGCTGAGTTAACTACGTTATCTGCAAGAGAGCCTTTTTTGGAGTCTCCACCATAACTTGCCGAAGAACCTTCTGATCCGGTTCCATCGCCTGAAGATCCACCTTGGCTGAAACCAGGTAAGCCGTTAACATCTACAACTTTGATAGAGTCGATATTCTGCATTGGCTTGACCCACTCTCTAATAATGCCTTCGATTTTTTCTGCTAATTTTAATCTTAATGCACTTCTTCTACTTGCATCACTTCTTAAGTTTTCAGCTTCATTAAGGGCTTTTTTGCCAGAAGCTTCAATCTCATATCTTATTTTAGCAGCCATAGCAGCCAGTTTTTCTCTTTCAGCATTCTTACTAGCATCAATTACTCCCAAAGCTTTTGCTTTTTCAGCTTGTTCGATATCTCTAATAGAATTAACTTTTTCCTCTGCCTCTACAGCCTTCGCTCGAGCAACCTCTTCTTCCATTTTAGTTTTTAAGACATTTTTAGACTTTTCGAGAACCTCTTGTTGTTTTTGCTTCTCTTCAATTTCAATTCTCTTAGCTTTTTCAATATCTAAAACTCTAGTTTCCTGTTCAGCAGCAATTTTAAAAGAGTCAACATTTTTTTGTTGAGCAGTTTTTGCGTTTTTAATTTGCTCTTCAGCCATAATGTAAGCCTCTTCAGACTCATATCTCTTTCTGGCTTCTTCTTTTGCTGTTTGAGCTTTTTCTTCTGCTAGTTTTATGTCAACAGATCTTTGTTTTTCCAAACGGCTAAATTCGACATCACGCTCTAACTCAAGAATTGATTTTTCAGTATCAACGTCTCTTTGTTTTATTTCAATATCGGTTTGTTTCCTAAATTCATTTTGTTCTTTTCTTCTTTTTTCAATTTCTTGAATAAGTTTTGTTTCTTGAATACTTTTTTCCATTTCGACAAAATCTTTTTTACCTATTCTTGCAATTTCAATATCCTTTTGAGAAGATATTTCAGCTAACTCAGACTCTTTTTCTTTTTCAGATTTTGTTTTTATAGTTTCAGTGTTTTCAATAGCTCTTTGTTGTTCAATTTCTCTTTTTTGCTGATACTTAGAAAATTCTTCTTCTTTCTCTATTTCGAGTGTTTGTTTAATAGATTGAAGGTTTTTATTTCTAATACTAACTTCAGTATCTTTTTCAATATCATTTCTTTTTTTCTTTCTGGATTGAGTAAACTCTGTGATTTGCGTTAATCCTTCAGCATCGAAAGTGTTAGATGGGTCAAAAACATTTACAGGTGCTTGGTTCAGAGAGGTTAAGGAAACTGTCTCAAGTTCTAAACCTGTATGCTTAATAGCTTCTTCAACGTGAGCTGCTACTTTTTTAATATATTCTGATCTATTTTCCTGAATTTCATCTAAGCTCATTTTCGCAGCCACTACACCTAAACCATCAACAAATCTACCTTGAACTAGTTCTTTCAAACTATCCGGTTCTAAGGTTCTGTTTCCAAGTGTTTGTGCTGCTATAGAAACAGCCTCTTTATTAGGGGCAACCCTGACATAGAATTCTGCTGTGACTTCAGCTCTCATCCTATTCATTGTAATAAAAGACTTATTTCCATTTCTTTGAACTTCAATACTCAAGGTCTTCATTCCGACAGAAGTAATATTGTGAACAATAGGTAATACAAAAGCACCGCCACTAATTACGACTTGCTCGCCACCCATTCCAGTTCTAACAAATGCTACTTCTTTAGAGGATCTTCTGTATAACCAATGAAGTAAGTAAACGATAATAGCTATAGCTAAAGCTATTAAAATAATGACTGCAATTATGTCTGCTCCGCTTGTAATGTTCATACCTATTTATCACCTCCTAGATTGATTTTTTTAAGCATTAGCTCTTGTGTCCTGTGTTGCTGCCTTATAGATAATCAATCCAAAGACAATTTTATTTAAAAAATCTGCTAAATTATAAATTATATTAACACTGTTTGGGTCTATACCTCCACCCAGATGCTCTATAAAATATCCCATAGGATATATAGCCCATCCAATAGTCAGTATTAATCTGTTTGAGAAAAAAGCCATTTGGATATTTTCGTTACCACATTTTGCATTTGCTCTTCCAGCTTCTCCAACATAAAGCTCTCCAAGAACGTAAAGCCATCCAACTAATCCAACAATGAAACCGAGTGTTTTGCTCATATATCCAGCAGCACCTAAAAATTCAGCTACGATAAAAACTAATGTTCCAACTAAAAGCCTCCAAAACATTCCTTGTTTAACTTTCACTACTGAAGTCAGCATTGCGTAAAAAATTAATACCTGCATTGGAAAGTTTAAAAACCAATCTACATATCTCAAAATAGTTGGGGCTGTTCCACTAACGACCCATAAATTTTTAATGAAAAAGTAGTGAATTGAAGACATCAGGCAGACAACTGCAATCATTGTCATTGGGGTATGCCATCGGACACTAACTTTACTTCTCTCAAAAAAGAAGAATAAGGTTGCACCAATCATAGCAACTGAAATTAACCAGAAAGATCCTCCTACGATATCGTAGGGTAATAACATTTTATTCATTTTACCTTACTTATTCCTCTTGTTTTAAATATATTACCTAAAACAATAGCATTATAAGTTTTTGTTTCAGCAAATGAAACGAATATTCCCTCTGTCTTATATATATGTGTAAAAAAACTGTTGATCATATTTGCTCTCTTATATGAGGGGCTCGAGAATAAAGCGCAACAAGTGGAAGAATCAATAAGCCAAAAATAAATTGCTGTCCCTCAAAACTTAAACCAAGACCTGCAAGAAATGTACTTATAACTTGAAGGGCTAAACAGCCTATAACGGTATATCCATATCCTCCATATCCTCCTAATAAAGAAGTGCCACCAACTGCTACTGCTGCAACTGTTAAAAATAGGTATTGGTCACCTACTCCAATAAAACCTCCTCCACTCCATCCTAAAAGCATGGCTCCGGTGGCCGCTGATGTAAAACCGCTAATAACAAAAACTCCTACCCAATAAACTCTCTCAGATATTGATAATCTATCAGCTGAAAGTCTTTTACCTCCAACGGCATATAAGTTTCTTCCCCATTTAGTATGTCTCATGCCAACAATCAATACGATGGAAGCAAGAATCCAAATTAAAATGACAGGTGGTATTGGAAGACCAAAAAATTTTCCATTTAAGGATGCTAGATTTTTTAACCAATCTGGGACAACTCCGAAAACTGTACCACCGGTAACAGTTGGTAGAGAAACTAAAATTTGAACTCCTCCCACACACATAAAACCTACACCCAGGGTAACAATGAGCGCCTGTCCTTGGAGGTTAAAACTTATTAGTCCATTAAACAAACCGACAAGAATTCCAAAGACTAAAATAACTATGAAAGCTAGCCAAGGGGGAACACCCAGAGAAATCATTGACATTAAACCTAAGTTCGATGAGCCAATTAAAAAGGGAATAGAAAGATCAAGACCTCCAAGCATCACAACAAGTGTTTGTCCTATTGTGGCAAGACCTAAGAAAGATGCAAAGACCAACATTGATTTTATATTTTGAATAGACAAGAAACCATCAATTGAAACTGAACCTATAATAAAAAGACCTATCAACACTGATACACCTATGATGACACTTCTATTTATGTTTAAGAATTTATAGGCAACAAAGGCAAGTATTAAAAAACCTAAAAAAATTATTGCTGATACAACTGTTCTTCCGGAAAAGAATCCCGGAACTAGAAAACATAATAGAATGAATAATGCTAATAAAAGGAGAAATCCTGTGACAGCAATCCAATTTCGAGAGATTAATTCCCAGAATAAACTTCTTTTAGCAGATTCTTCAATTGCATCAATTTGCTCTGAGATATCTTTTTTTTCAGATAACTTATAGGACCACTTAATGGAGAAATGATGCCAACCCCATAGGACTAATGCCGTGACCGCAACGGAGTAGAATGCAACCTGTATCCAGTCAGTTCTATCGACATACCCTAATACGGCCGTCCCAATTCCTGCAGCCACCGCAAAGAAAATTCCTAAACCCTTAGAAAAATTAAATATTCTTTTTTCCATATTCTTTAGTTTTCCCTATCCTCTGTTAGGCCTCCCCATTTTTCAAGCCCTTCCTGAGATTTAAGCTTCACTTTATAAACACTAAATGCCTGCCATACTAAAGGAGCAGATAAGATACCTGCAGAAGTAATTAAGAGCATTTTCCAAAATGGATAACCAACTCCATAAAATAAAGCTGACCAAGTAAGAGCCGCTATGCTTAATAAGGGTATGTATGACTTAAATCTAGCATAAGTAACTCTTCCTTGCAGGGTCAGATAAGTAAAAAATTGGAACACAAAAATTGCAAATATGATTAAACCTGTTTCCTTGAGGAAAGTAATATTTTCTCCTAAGAAATCTCCTCTTACAGGCCTACTGTAGGCAACTGATGAGGTATCACCAATATTAAGTTCTGTTATAATAGGAGTGAAATATTTTGAACCATCATCTGATATAATTGTACCTGAAGGAGATGCTAAAAAATAAACTCCTAAAATTGCTAGTATTCCTAAGAATACAATAAATATATTATTTAAATTAACCTGAGTTAATAATGTCGGAGCTGTAAGAAGAAATAATAAAAGACATATAAGAATAACTGCATATCCATCTATGCCAAAGAAACTCTGTCTATTAGCTTCAACACCATAATATGCGACACCAGCAAAAACAATAATTGAAACTACGATTGCAAAGAGAACTAACGTTTGAGTTTTTATTTCTTTTCTAAACTTTGGTAAGGCAATGATAACAATAGCTGAGGTGAAAAATACTATTCCTGCAAGTGTTGCTATTGCATAGGTAATGCCTACTAAAAAGCTTGAGGAAGTAAAATCAGGTAATCCAGATCCAATTCTTAAATAATCTGATGAAAAATACTGTGGTGCGTAATTTAAGATATACTGTAAGTTGGATCCTAGGTCTTGATTAACAAAGTTAACAGCTCTAGTTCCGCTAAAGACACATCCAAAAAATATTACAATTGATGCAATTATAAAAGAAACTGTGGGTGCATCTCTATGCTTGACCAAAAGGTAAATAAGGTAAATTAAAGAGGCAATTCCTATAGCAATAAACAACCATACTGTCGAGTTACCTCCTTCTGCACATGCTTTACCTGTGATTAAACAATCACTGCCCGACTCGAGGGCTTTTTCAAAAATTTCTGCATCTTTTGACTTCCCGCCAAACCCGCCGACTGTTCCTCGCGTAACTTGATCAAATTTCATGTGAATTTGAACAGCAGCGGCACTCAACATACCTATTATAAAGAAAACAAAGACAGATAAATTTTTTAAAGCTTTTTGGATGTAAGGAAGGGCAATTAGTATTAATAGCGAGGCTACTAAAACAGCTCCGTAAGATAAATCTGTTACAAAACTTTGAAACCTTTCAAATCGAAAAGTAGATAATATAAAATTAATTAAATAGATATTGAGCGCTCCAAGGATTGCCCCGAAAGCACCTCCTCGACCCCCTACTAAACTAGAACCTCCAAGCACTAATGCTGTTATTGCCATAAGTGTATATGTTGTGCCTTGAGTAGGATCACCTGAACCAATCAAACCGGTAAAAGCAATGGCTGCCAGAGCTGCGTATACGCCACCTATTATATGAGCACCAATTCTAACTAAATAAATTCTAACACCACTGGTGTAAGCTGATTTTTCATCAGAGCCCATTAACTTTAAATGTTGCCAGAATGCTGTATGAGTTAGCGCATACCAAATTAATGTTGAGAATATGAGGAGTATGAGAACAGGTTGTATAATTTCAGTTCCAGCACTCCAAGATAACATCCAGTCAGGAGCCCTTCCCCCTGGTCTGGGTAAAATTACTAGATTTATCCCAGAAAAAGCCAAAAACATACTTAATGCAACGATAATGGGTTGGACACGAACAAATAAAACGATCAAGGCGTATAAAAATTGATAAATAACTCCAATTGCAATAGCACAAACAAAGTATGCAACGGGCGATTGAATATACCCCGCTCCATATAATTGGATTGTGGTTACATTTATAAAACCGATCAAGGGACCCATTGATAAGTCCACTGTTACTCGGCCTGCAAGAGCTAATACGGTAAGTGCATACGTAGCTAGTATTAAAGGTGTAGAGACCATTATGGCAGTTCCTATTCCAGAAGGAGATATAATTTGAGGACCTCTTATAAGAGCAAAAATAATTAAAGCAAAAAATATGAAGATAGGAACGATTAAATACTTTGAAGATTGAGGGTCAGAGCCAGAGATTTGTGAAGGCTTGATAGTATTTATAATTTGAGAAACCATATTTTAATCGAAGAATACTACTTTCATTTTTTCTCCATTGTCTAAAGTTCTAGATTCTTTTCTCATTATGCCTAATTTATCAGTTTCTGATATTTTAATTTTTTTGGGATCCACGCTATTTAAATTTTCTAAATTATTATTAGGGGCAATATTGGAGATCAATAAATTTAAATTATTCTCAATGTATTTTGTATTATGATTGCCTTCTTGAAAGTTTTTGTCTTGCAAGAGTGAAATTAAAAATGGGATATTCGTTTTAATACCTTTAATTTGAATTTTTTTTAAGTATGCAATTAATTTATCGATGGCATCCTCTCTAACTAAATCATGAGATATAATTTTTCCAATCATGGGATCATAATAAAAACTTATTTCTTCATTTTCTTCAAAACCCCAATCAAGACGAATACCATTTGGAGGATCAGGGAATATCATCTTTGAAATTTTTCCAGGAGAAGGTAAAAAATTTTTTTCTGGATCCTCTGCATATACTCGACACTCTATTGCGTGGCCATAGCTAGAAATCTTTTCTTGATTTAAAAATTTGATTTTTCTATTAAAAGCAAAATTTATTTGCATAGAAATTAAATCGTTATTTGTAACTAATTCTGTTACGGGGTGTTCTACTTGAATACGTGTATTCATTTCCAGAAAATAATATTTTTGTTCATCCATATCATAAATAAATTCAACTGTTCCTGCACCTTGATAATTTACATAAGATGCTAATTTGATAGCCGATAAAGCCATATTATCTATAGTGTCTCTAGAGATTTTAGGTGCTGGAGACTCTTCAATTATTTTTTGATACCTTCGTTGCATTGAACAATCTCTCTCAAATAAATGAACAGAGCCCTTCTTACCAAAACCAAATACTTGGATTTCGATATGTCTGGCATTAGTAATAAATTTTTCTAAAAAAATACTCCCATCACCAAATGCTTTTTTGGCTAAGGTAGATGTTTTTTCTATAGCTTTTTCTAAGTCTTCGAAGTTACTTACGATATTCATTCCAATGCCTCCACCACCGGCACTAGATTTTACTAAAATTGGAAATCCTATCTTTTCACATTCGGTTTTTAAATGTTGCTTACTCAATTTATCTATTTCATTAAGTCCAGGACAGATGGGAACATGAGATTTAAGGGCTAGGTCTCTTGCAACATCCTTGTTTCCCATTGATCGAATAGTTTCTGGCTTAGGCCCAATCCATATAATTTGATTATCTATTACTTTTTGAGCAAATTGATCATTTTCGGATAAAAAACCAAAGCCTGGATGTATAGCATCTACTTTAGCCTCCATAGCAACTTTTATTATCTTGTCTGCATTAAGATAGCTTTCTTGTGATTTACTTGGCCCGATATGAAAAGCCTCATCAGCCCTTTTAACATGCTTAGCATTTTTATCTGCATCTGAATAAACAGCTACGGATTTATATCCGAGTACCTTGCAGCTCTTGATAATCCTAATTGCGATTTCTCCTCGGTTAGCTATTAAAATTTTTTTCATTAATCGGCAACTATATATGGCATTTTTTTATCAGTTATATCTTTTGGTTCTTTTGGGAGATTGTTTTGAGACATATTTTTTCTCAATGCTTGAAGTATTTCAATGGCATTGGGTGTATCCGAATGAACGCATATAGTTTCACATCCAACATCAATATCTGTATTATTAACTGTCTTAACCTTATTCTCTTTAATAGCTCTCATACACCTCTCAACAGCTAAATCTGCTGGGTAATATTTATTTCTTCCTTTCGCAATAACTAAATATCCTGTCTCGTCGTATTCTAAGTCCGAATAGAACTCCGCTATAAATTTAATACCTCTTTCTTTGTAAACCTTTTCATGAAAAGTATTCACCATTCCAAAAATGCCTACTCCAAAAATTTCTGCAGCATCAGCTATTCCATGAGCTACATCTTCTTCTTTGGCAGACACTCCATATAAAGAGCCGTGGGGTTTGATATGATTCAAAGGAAGCTTAAATTCTTCTAAATAAGCTTTCAGAGCCCCTGTTTGATACATAACTAAGTTTTTAATTTCTTCTCTTTGCATTTTCATAGGTCTTCGGCCAAAACCTACTAAATCTGGATATGCGGGATGAGAACCAACTTTGACATTATGTTTTTTTGCCAATTCAACAGTTTTTCGCATTGTATTAGGATCAGATGCATGAAATCCACAAGCGACGTTGGCTGCATCTATGAAGGGCATTATTTCGGAGTCTTCAGCAAAGGAATATATACCAAATCCTTCTCCCATATCACAATTTAGGTCTACCAAGCATCCTCCTTACACTATAAATTTACAGAAATTAGAGATTTATTGTTAAATTCTTATCCACATAATGGAACGTTTTTTATAAATTAAATTGAATGTTCTGTATTATTATTAAAACTTTAAAATAAGTAAGGAGGAATAAAATGGCAATGTTAAGAAAATTTATCGCAATTTTTGCTATTAGTTTCATTGGTATCGCAGGAACTTCAAATGCTGATATCCTAGATGAAATACCTGCCGACATTAGGGACTTTGTTTATGATCCTGATTTTATGGATCCTATGCAACCTTTGGGTGAAAGTGTTTATAGAAATTGGAAAAGTGATAGACCTCTTCCATGGACTATTGGATACGCAAGTTCTTATGCTGGTAACCTTTGGAGAAAAGGTGTTATGGAAAGATTATACGGTGACTACCTTCCAAAGATGAAGGAAGCAGGTATCTTAAATGATATCGTAGTTACTCAATCTAACCTAAAAGATGCTGTTCAAATTCAGCAAATGAGACAACTAGTTGACCAAGGTGTTGATGGACTTGTCGTATGTTGTTCAAACCCTGTAGCTTTAAACCCTACTATTGAATATGCATATGGTAAAGGTGTACCAACGGCTTCTATGACTGGTTTTTTGACATCAGAATATGCAATCAGTACTTCAGTTAATTATGCTTTAACTGGTTACTATATTGCTTCTTGGTTAGCCGAGACTATTGGTGGTGAAGGAAACGTTGTTATCATGGAAGGTATTCCAGGCGCTTCAGCCTCTGACTCTCAGCATGCTGGTATGTTAAAAGGTTTTGCAGAATATCCCGACATTACTGTTGTAGCTGAAATAGCACATATGTGGACTCCACAAATTGCTCAAGCAGAACTTCAGAAATGGTTATCTGCGAACACTACAGAAGTACATGGATTTGCAGTTCAATCTTCTGGTGAGTCTGGTGCTTTAAATGCATTAGAATCTTCTGGTAGACCAATGGTGCCAATGGCCCTAGGTGGAGAGATTGGAGCTTTCTGTTATTGGAGAAATAATCCTGATTTCATCGATAGAGCTGTTTATGCTTGGCCTCCAGGGGACGACGCAGAATTTGCAATGAACGTTCTTTTAAAGACAATGAAGGGTCAAGGCTTAAAGATGCAATCTATTCTTGTGCCTCCTTATGAAGAAGATGTAGAAACTATTCAATCATTTGTACCTGAAGATTGTGACAGAAACTCTAGTGAGTTTAGAACTGTTGGAATCGAAAACTGGGCAAGTGACGATTATCTAAACAACTTCTTTGATAATGGTGAGCCTTTAATTTAATACTCAGTCATTAATGAATGAGGAAAAAATTCAAGATAGCGCTTCTGAAAATCAAGCGCTATCTTCTCCAAAAGCTGGAGGGGACATATACGTCCAAGATGCTGATAAATCTTTTGGCGTTACAAAAGCTCTAAACGGAGTTAATTTCAAAGCAAATTTTGGTGAAATCCACGCTATTGTTGGTGGCAATGGATGTGGTAAAAGCACTTTAGCTAAAGTAATTTCTGGAGTTCTTCCATTAGATAAAGGAAAAGTTTCAATAATGGGGCATTCTCCTAACTCTCCCATTGAAGCTCAAAAAGTTGGAATTTCAACAGTGTTCCAGGAAGTTATGATTGCCGAAGAGGCAACTGTTTATGAAAATTTATTTATAGGATATGACTCATTTTTTGGGAAAAAATTAAGTCATAGAGAAAAAGTAGAAAAAGCAGCCTCTATAATGTTGGAGCTTGCTGGTGAGTTTGTGGATCCCTACACTATTGCTAGCCAACTCTCTTTAGGGATGAAGGCTTGGATCACAATTGGAAGGGCTTTTTTAAGAAATCCAAAAGTTTTAATCTTAGATGAATCTTCAGCCGCTTTAGACTTCGATTCAACAGAAAGGCTTTTTGCAAAAATGAGATCATTACGTGATCAGGGTGCTGCAATATTTATTGTAACTCATCGAATTGCAGAATTAGTCCGAATAAGCGATAGAGCAACTGTTATGAGAGACGGTAAAGATGTTGGAGTTTTAGCTGGAGATGAAATAACAGAAAAAAACTTACTCCGCCTAATGACAGGAGATAAAAAATTTTCGACTGCTTCAGAAAATAGATCGACACCCCCTCTTTCTAAAACTGATGAGATAGTCTTATCATCAAAAAATTTAAAAGTATGGGATGATGGTGAAGAAATAAATTTCGAACTTCCAAAAGGTGAAATACTAGGGGTGACTGGCCTTGATGGGCAAGGGCAAGATAATTTTGTAAAAGCTTTATCTGGTATCGATCAACCCTTAAGTGGAGAAGTAATTGTTAAGCAATCTGACGAGGAAAGAGAATTAACAAAAAAAGAATTTAAAAAAGTTGAAAGCTTATTAGAGGCTAAAAAAAGTGGTATTGGGTATGTCTCGGGAGATAGAAAAAAAGAAGGAATATTTCCAAATATGAGTATCTATGAAAATATGGTTATTCCCCTATATAAAGGCAAGCAGGCAAAAACCTCAGGAGGATTTTTAGGTTTTATTAAATGGATAGAATTAAATGGAATTTTTGATTGGGAAGTTGAGAGACTAAGCATAAAAACTGGGCCTAAAAATAATCTCATAACTTCACTAAGTGGCGGTAATCAACAAAAAGTTATGATTGCCAGGGCTTTTACAACTACTCCTAAAATTTTAATTCTTAACGATCCAGCTAGAGGTATTGATGTAGGCGCCAAGAGGGATCTTTACAAACATTTAAGGATCTTTGTAAATGAAGGAGGAACAGTGATATTTCTCTCAAGTGAACTAGAGGAATTTATTGGCCTTTGTCACCGCGTGCTTGTTTTTAGGGATGGAAGTATTTTTGAAACATTTGAAAAAGAAGATATTGATCCTAATATTATTTTAGAGGGAATGTTTGGTCACACAAAAAAGACGTCTCTCTCAAGCCAAAATATTACTACAAAAAATAGTCAGAGTAATGACGATGATAAAGTTATTGCAGCTAAGGTAAATCAAGCTCCTTCAAAACCTACTAATATTAAAGTAGTTGATTTCAAAAAAAAACCAGATCAGACAGATAAAATTAAAATTAAATACTTTTAGATTAAATGGTCCAAAAATATAAAACATCAGATATCGATTTATTCGGTAAAATTAATTTGTCAGAGAATGTAAATACCCTTGTTAAAAAAAATGCTTATCAAAAAGAAAAAGCTAAGAAACTAAAATTTATCTATCAAAATAAAGATACAAGTAAGTTTGACCTTCTTGAAAGTAACTTGGTTAATAATGACTTTAAAAAAGAGGAGGCTTTATTTTTTTCTCAAAAAAATATTGATGATTATTCTGCATTTAAAAAAATGTACCCTCATAATTTAAAAACTTCCAAACCAAAAATACAAAAGCCCTCTATTAAAAGACATATTAATCCAGATGGAAGCTATCCTAAACTTCAAATACACGAAACTAATAATATAAAGTCAAATATATTTCATGGAGAGTATGCTGAACCAAAATACCTTCCGGGAGGTGATAAATATCTCCTTGTTGAATTTGGGAATGTAATGAATTTAGAGCTTAATTTTAAAGCTCAAGGTTTAGCTAAAGCTATTGAGACTGCTAATATAAAGGGCGTCTATGAAACTCTTCCCTGTTTTGCTTCAATGATAGTTCACTATAATCCTGATGAAATAAAGTTTAATGACTTGAAAACAGAACTTGTTCAACTTGTTAAAAATCTAAAATCCTCAGATGATGTCGTTGTAGAAAGTAGATTATTTAGATTTCCTACTGTCTACCTTGATAAATGGACGAAAGAAGCTGTAAACGATTATGTTTCTAAAATTGCTTTTAAAAAATCAGACCCTGAATTTATAGTCGAGTTAAATAATTTAGATAATGTTGACCACTTCGTCAGAGTTCATTCTGGAACAGAATATTGGGTAGCATCGCTTGGGTTTTGGCCTGGGTTGCCTTTTACAATGCCGCTTGATCCCCGATGTAAATTAACCGCTCCTAAGTATAACCCTCCAAGAACATGGACTCCTAAAGGGACAGTTGGTATGGGAGGTTCATCCACTGCTATATATCCTGATAAGCTACCTGGGGGCTACCAAATCTTTGGTCGAACTCCTGTTCCTATCTGGGACCCTGAAAAGAGATTTGATGTTTTTAAGGATAGTATTTGTTTATTTAGACCTGGAGATAGAATTAAATTTGATCCTTGTAGCTATGAGGAGTTTGAGTCAATTGAAAGAAAAGTAGAAGAAGGAAGTTATAATTTTGATGTCATGGAAGATCATAAATTCTCAATTAAAGAATATAAAAAATGGTTATCCAAATTAGATTATCAAAAAAAATTTTAAGAAATGTTTGAAGTTATTAAGAAAGGATTAGAAACCTCTGTTCAAGATTATCCTGGTCGAGTTGGATTTTTAAACCAAGGCTTTCCTCCCTCTGGACCCATGGACAGTTGGTCGTTTCGTCTGGCTAATTTACTTGTTGGAAATAATCCAAATGAAGGTGCCCTTGAATGTCAGTTTACTGGTCCAACTTTAAAATTTGAGTCGGAGCATGTAATAGCTATTTGTGGGGCTGATATGCAACCTAAAATTGATGGTCAATCAATTCCCCTTTGGGAAAGTGTATTAATTAAATCAGGACAAACTCTAGAATTAAATTTTTGTTTGAGTGGAGCAAGATCTTATATCGCTTTTTCTGGTGGTATTGATATTCAATCATGGTTGGGCTCTAAATCTACATTTCATAAAGCAGGTGTAGGAGGTGTTGATGGTTATGCTCTTAAAGAAGGACAAAAAATATCTTTAAGGAAATCTGAAGGTGTCGTTGGTAAAAGAATAAAAAGTGAATCGATTCCAGAAATGACCAAGTCAGGGTTATGGGAAATTGAAGTTGTGAGAGGTCCCAATGATGATTGGTTAGATGAGAATGGTTATAAAACTTTTCTTCAAGCAGAATGGAAGCTACAAGCACGAAGTGATAGGACAGGTTTTAGACTTGATGGACCTCCTTTAACTTTTACTGAAAAAGCAACAGACAAGTCTCCCGAACATGGCTACGAACCATCAAATATTATTGATCAAGGTTATCCGGTAGGTGGTATTAATTTGGCAGGCCAGACTCCCATTATTTTAGTGAATGATGGCCCGAGTATGGGTGGCTTCATCGTTCCCTACACTGTTCCCTCTGCTTCTTTTTGGAAATTAGGTCAGGCTAAACCAAGCGAAAAATTCAAATTTAAAGAAATTTCTGTTGAGGAGTCTCAAGAAATGCGCTCCCTTCAAACATTATTATGCTCACATGGAAGTATTATTTAAAAAATGGCAACTGAAGTCTTAACATCGGTTCCTGGAAATATATGGAAAGTACTTGTAAACGTTGGTGATACTGTGAATGAGGGAGATGTTCTTTTTATAATGGAAGTTATGAAATCAGAGGTAAATCACAATGCCCCTATTGGTGGTACTATAATTGAAATCAACATTCATAATGATCAAGAAGGTGTCGATCCAGGCACGGTAGCTATTTTAATAGAATAAATGAGCAGTGAATTAATATTATATAATGGTCCCACTTCGCCCTTTGGAAGAAAATGTAAGGTTGTCGCTCTTATTTTAAATATTGAACATAAAGAAGAAAAAATAAATATTTACAAATCGAGGTTTCTTGATGAATTTAATCCTCTAAGGCAAGTGCCGACTCTTATTGCTGAAGGTAAGGCAATTACAGATAGTGATAATATTTGCTTATACTTAGATAATCTCTCCAATGAAAAGTCTCTTTATCCAAAAGATAGATATTGGGATTGTATGACTATGATTAGCGTTACTAATGGAATTATGGAGAATGCTGTCAATCGATATATAGAAATGTCATCCATCTCTGAAGAAGAACAAAGAAAAAAAGCCATTGAGAGATATGAAAAAAAGATTTTAAGATCTATAAGCTGGATTGAGAATAAATTTGAGGAAATTTTCAGTAATGAAATAACCATGGATCAAATAGCTATTGCTTGCGCACTAGATTACACATCATTTCGTTACACGTCTGATTGGGGAATTGAAAATCCAAAACTCAAAGCTTGGCTAGAAAATATTTCAGAAAATGATTTTATGAAAAGCACAAAGCCGGGGGTAAGTTTTAAGTATGAATAAATATTTAGAAAAACAATTAAACATGATAAGTTATAAACAGATGAAACTTTTTTATATATTAATATCAATGATTGCTCTGATGCCTATAAATCTCAATGCTGAGTATGAAATGCATATTCCTAATTGTACTCAAAAAGGAGTAGAAAATTGTGGCGGCTTTCTTTTTGACAATGAAACAGGTGATGTTTTATTTTGTGGATCAGAAAATTGTGTTGATCTTAAACTACCTAAGTCATGGAGAACAAAGCAAGAAGGGAAACAATCCAAACAAGATCAAATAATAGAAATGCTATCTAATATCCAAGTTGGAACAGTAAGCACTGTCCAAAACAATACAAATATTACTGATACATCCCAAGTAGAAAAAAAATCGACAGTAGAAAAAGAAGAGAAGAAATCTGAGGCCAAAGAAGAGAAAAAACCTGCCAAAAAAGCAGAAAAGTGCGATAAAGAAAAGAAAAGTTTGTGTAAAGGTTCGGGTGGTATGCAACTTGGTGGTACTAAAATGAAACTTAAAAAACCAAAAAAATCAGAATAGTTTGAAAAGTAAACTTCAAAAAAAAGCTACAGCTTTATTTATTATCAGAGAAAAATTAGCCCTAGACCTCTCAAATGAAATTTATATGCATAAAGAAGAAGCTTATGAAATCATTGATTTTGCCTTGCAGCTAACTGATAAAATTCCTAACTCCTACGAACAACTAAAATCTGAAATTAAATCTTATATAATTATTAATATGTTATCATTAGTAACAAAATTTCAATAATTTAAATTCCACTTGTATCGATAACCTTTTGTTGAGACTTTTGCTCATCAGCATCTATTTTATTTTCAAAAACCTTATTCTCTTTTTTTAAAAAATTTATGTCACTTAAAATTATATCCATTCTTCTGTTGTTGAAACTATAGTCACAGGTGACACTAAAAATTAATTGATTATCATTTTTTTTTTCTTGTAAATAAATCTCCCAGGTAGTTTTGCTTTGAAGCTTATTTGGGAATTGTTGTACATTGGTAAAAAAAAGTTCTAAGTTTTTTTTTTCGAAAGATGTAATGAATTTATTTTGCACATCTAGACATTCAACGGGGCTCATATCTAACTTTCTATTTGAACCATGTATTTCAAAAATACTCCCATTCTTGGTAGATTTTATTGTGTATTGATTAAGATATTTATTAGAAATGAGAACACGATCCTCATAAATTACAATATTATCTATGATATTTTTTTTATAGTTAATATCTCCATCATTTTGATATCTATTAATATCCTCATAGAGTTTGTATCCAAAAAGTTCAATCGAGAATGAATAAGGAGATATAAAAAATATATTTAATATTAATAAAACTATCCTAATCATAGTTTATTATAACATTAATTTAATTCTTTGTAATTGTGTTGAGAGGGAAGGGAATATCCTCAATTGTAAAATTTTTACAATGCTCAAGACCTTCGATCAATTTAGACCATAATATTCTTCCATCTGCCTCTAAAGCTGGAAGTGTGGAAGAAGCTAAACTTAAAAACCAAATTTTGAAAGAGTCCTTGGATACCCTATCTAAATCAGAATTGACTAACTGAGAAAATGTCTGTTTCCATTGATTTAAGAGAATAATTAGCTCCTCTTCGGAGAGCTCTTGGGATGAAAGAAAATATTTTTTTTGCAATGTCACATGATCTTGCTCGAGCATGGATAGTTTAAATTGATATGCGCTATCCAAAATTATAGCCTTTTCAGCTCCATCATTCATATCAACCCATTCAATAAAACCTTTTAGTAACCCTGAACAAATATCTTGAAGTTGTTCTTTTTCAATATTTTCAATCATAAATTTTATTAAATATTAAATTTGTAATAAAGATTTTATTTCTTTTGCCAGGGAAAGCATCTCTAGACATCCTTTACCTGTTCTTTGTTTTTCTACTACGGTTAAACCTAGCCCCATTGAGGATACAAAGATTTGCCTATTACCTAAAATTGTTTTAGCTTTTTTGACTTCCATATCTTTTACGAATTTTACAGCCTCTTTAATTAGTTTTGATTTAGCATTTGCTCGATTAATTAAAATTAGAATTTCTTTTTTTTCTCTTTTGGCTAATTCAATTATTGACTCCGTTGCCCAAAAATCAACTTGAGAGGGAGATATTGGAATAAGGACTAAATCTGCTATCTCTATTGCGGGTCTGCCATCTGCATCAATTTTTGGAGGAGTGTCAATTATGACGATATCACATTTTTCTTTTAAAGTTTTAGCCTCGTATTGTGCCCCCCAAAGACTCGCTGTTTTAAACTGAAGAGTATTCTTATCTTTAAGTTTTTCTTTCCTTGTCATAAACCACTTTCCCAAACTTCCTTGCGGATCTGTATCTAGGAGAGTTGTGGAGAGATTATTTTTTAAGGAAAATACCGTAGCTAAATTAGCAGCTATTGTTGTCTTTCCAGAGCCTCCTTTTTGTTGGGCAATGGTAATTACTTTAGACATAATTCTAAGTATAAAAAATAAAGAATTAGAAGAAAGTCTTATTTATAAAATGTTGTGGGTTTGTCTTTATAATTATTGATTTTAAGATGTTTTTGATAGGAAAAATTGATACATAATTTATATTGCTCGCATGCAATCGTTCAATTTTAATACCACACCGGGAATCCGATTTGGTGAGGATTTATCTGTGAAATCTGCTGAGGAGGTATGTAAAAAATTAGGATCTAAGATACTTTTTGTGACCGATCCAGGTCTAGTAAAATTAGGTTTGATTGACAATACCATTAAGGCTTTGAAGGTGAATTCTGAAGTCTTAATTTTTGATAGTGTCGAAGCCGATCCCTCACTAAAAACACTAATGCTTTGTGTTGAACAAGGTAAAAATTTTAAAGCATCTGGAGTTATTGGTTTCGGTGGTGGCTCCTCTATGGATACTGCTAAACTTACAGCGTTGTTATTAGGTTCAGGTGAAAATATTCATGAGGCTTGGGGGGTTGCTAATGCGAAAGGTCCAAGATTACCTTTAGTTCTCTACCCTACTACCTCTGGAACTGGATCTGAGATAACTCCCATCTCAATTATTACTCAAGATGATTTAGAAAAAAAAGGTGTGTCGTCTCCTTTAATATTACCTGACTTAGCTATTATGGATCCTCTTCTCACTTTGGGACTTCCTCCCCATATAACTGCAGCGACTGGAATAGACGCAATGGTCCATGCTATAGAGTCATATGCTTCAAAAAGTTTAAATAATAATTTAATTTCTAAAATGTTAGCTAAAGAGTCTTTAAATCTTTTAGGCAAATCAATCACAACTGCGGTAACTAATGGCAGAGATATAGAAGCTAGATCAAACATGCTTCTGGGTTCGATGTTAGCAGGAGCATCATTTGGTAACTCTCCTGTAGCTGGGGTTCATGCTTTGGCTTATCCTATTGGAGGAACGTTTCATGTACCGCATGGCTTATCCAATGCAATAGTCCTTCCCTATGTTTTAAGATTTAATATTAAAGATCAAAGTGCAGCTAAACTCTATAGTGAGATAGCCCCTATTATCTTCCCAGAAATAGATATGACTACAAGTACTCAGGATATAGCCTCAAATTTTATAGAAAATTTATCAAAGCTCTCTTTAAATTTAGGGCTAGAACAACGTCTAAGAGATGTTGGTATTCCCGAAACAGCTTGTGAGACAATGGCAAAAGATGCAATGAAGCAGACTCGTCTATTAATTAACAATCCAAAGGAAATAATGGAAAAAGATGCATATGATATTTATAAATCTGCTTGGTAGGGTGGATCTATTTGTCAAATATTCAATAGCTCTCAATCTTGAAATATTATGATTTTAAACTAAATATTATTAAAAATGTTAATTGTAAAAGATATATCTAAAAATTTTGGTGAATTTAAAGCCATAAACCATCTCTCTTTTGAGGTAAAAGTTGGCGATGTCATGGGTTTTTTAGGTCCTAATGGTGCTGGAAAAACTACATCCATGAGAGTAATTACCGGATATCTAAGATCAGATGGGGGCACAGTTTTAATCAATAATAAAGACATTGAGCAAGATCCTATTTTTACTAAATCTATGATTGGGTATCTACCAGAGGGTGTACCTTTGTATTTAGATTTTTCACCTTATCTATATCTGGATTATGTTTGCCAAGTGAGAAATATCAAAAATTCTAGTAACGCTATTAAAAAAGTTATTAGTGATCTTCAATTAGAAGAGGTTAAAGATGTTCCAATAGAAACTTTATCTAAGGGTTTTAAGAGAAGAGTGGGAATAGCTCAAGCACTCATACACAACCCAAAACTTTTAATCTTAGATGAGCCTACGGATGGCCTAGACCCTCTTCAAAAATTTGAAGTTCGCAAATTAATTAAAAATCTCTCTAAGACAAAAGCAATTATAATATCTACTCATATTCTCGATGAGGTACCAGAAGTCTGTAATAAATGTCTTATTATTAACAATGGAGAAAAGGTATTTGAGGGAACCCCTACTCAATTGAAACGAAAACTGGGTAAGTCCCTTGATGAAAAATTTAGAAAGCTGGTCAGCTAATGTTAGCTTTAATTAAAAGAGAATTAAAATTATATTTTATCACTCCAGTTGCATACATTTTTACAGCTATATTTATTTTAACCTCTATGTCCTTGACTTTTTATTTTGGATCTTTTTTTTCATCGGGTGTAGCAGACTTAACAGTATTTTTTAGTTTTATTCCTTGGGTTTATATTTTTTTTATTTCAGCCGTAACTATGAAGAGTTGGTCTGAAGAGAAAAGACTGGGTACAATTGAACTTTTAATGACTTTACCAATTCCTTTATGGAAAATAGTCCTAAGCAAATTTTTTGCGACTTGGGCTTTTGTTACATTCTCAATTATATTAACTTTTCCAATTTGGATAACAGTTAACTATTTAGGAAATCCTGATAATCTTGTTATAATTGGCCAATATTTGGGTGTTATCTTAATGGCTGGTGCCTATGTTTCTTTGGGAATTTTCTTCTCCTCTCTTACCAACAATCAAATAATTGCCTTTATTTTATCCATCTTAGTTTCTTTTCTTTTTACAATAAGTGGCTTTCCTTTGATGGTCAATTTCATTACGGGAGTTCTTCCAATCGAAATAGTAGAGCTCATATCTAGCTTCAGTTTTTTGACACATTTTTCAAGCATTCAAACAGGTTTCTTTTCTATAAAGGGGCTAATGTTCTTTTTATCTTTTATTGCACTTTGGAACTATTTAACAATTGTTAAATTTTTAAATAGGGAATAATGAATAAATTCTTTAATAAAAATTATTTTTTAATATCTGTTGTTAGTACAGTTATTTTATTTTTATCTTTTAATTATATAGTTCAAAAAATTAATTTTAACCTAGGAATTGATTTTACATCTAATAAAACTTTTACACTCTCTAATGGAACCAAACGTGTAATTGATGAGATAGATGAGCCTATAAAAATTAATTTTGTATATAGTAGAAATCTATCAAAAAATATCCCCATAATTCAAAATTATGCAAATCAAGTACAGGGATTGTTAAATAGGTATTCCGACTTAGCATCAGGTAAGATTGAATTGAGTTTTATTGAACCTGAGCCTTATTCTGATGACGAAGACTATGTCAACAGATATGGGATACAAGGATTTCCCATTGACCAGGAGGGATCTAAAATTTACTTTGGCATGATAGCCTCCAACACAACAGATGATATTGAGGTTGTTTCATTTTTTGATCCTTCTAAAGCGGCTACTCTAGAAAAACAGTTAACTGATATTGTCTACAAGCTCAATAGATCTAAAAAACCTATGATTGGGTTTTTATCTTGGGTAGACACTGCTCCTCCCATGATGCCCAATAATCAACTGGGCCAAGGTGAATACACTATCCTTGAAGAATTAAGTTATTTTTATGATTTTGAATTTTTAGATACAGATGTTGAGAGTTTTGAGGATATTGATCTTTTATTTGTCTATCACCCCTCAGATATTACAGATAAAACGGAATATGCCATTGAGCAATTTATATTAGAGGGTGGAGAAACGGTGATATTCCTAGACCCCTTCTTTGAAAAAAACGATCACTCTAACAAAACATCTGATCTTACTAACATCTTAAAAACCCTAAATATCAACTATAATAGCAATGTTATCCTTGATGGAGCCCAAGCAACTAGGCTTCAAACTCAGCAAAACATCTCTGACAATACCTCTTTACAAACAATTCTTAAACTCAACTGGCCTGAAGTCAGGGGCCAGTTTATTAATCAATCTGAGGAAATTGGTAATGGCCTATCTCTAATCAGGTTGGTGTCTGCTGGGGGATTAGCGCCTTTAAATGAAGAAAGTGAAATCTCTTATATCCCCTTAATATCTTCAAGTGAAGTCACTATGGACTTGCCAATGAGAGAAGTTCACGATCCTATAAAATTAATTAACAATTTTAAGCCAACCGGTATTACATATGACTTTGGGGTAAAATTAAGTGGTAAAACATCTAGTAGCTTTAACGAATTTGAATTTATAAGAGAAGATCATATTGATAGTTCGGTTAAAGACATCAATGTTGTTCTATTTAGTGATGCAGATTTTATTAGAAATGCTTTTTGGGCTAGAATACAAAAGTTCCTAGATACTAATGTCATTGAGGCTACATCAGATAATGGAACTCTCGTTACTAACGTTCTAGATTCCATGACAGGTTATGACGAGTTTATTGATTTGCGAAACAAAGAAGCCCCGTTTAGACCTTTTGTAGTTGTTCAAAAACTTCAAGCAGAAGCAGAACAAAAATACTTAGGACAAGAGCAAGAATTACAAGCACAACTAGATGAGACTTTAGTAAAAATACAAAATTTGTCTGGGGGAAGAGATGCTGAGTCAGTTAATTTAACAGATAAACAATTAATGGAACTTGCTGATTTTCAATTAGAGGTAGAAAGAAAACGTCAACAATTAAGAGAGGTTAGAAGAAATTTGAGCAAGAATATAGATAGGCTAGCCAATCAAATTAATATTTTAAATACATTTTTAATTCCTATCCTTTTAATTTTACTCATGTTTATTATTCCACGACAATTGGGTATTAAAAAAAGAAAAAGTAGAGCATGATTATTAAAAATTTAAAAATATTACTTCTGATATCTTTCGGTTCATTGGTCCTAGCTTCAGGAATGTATTTCGATGAACAATCATCAGAATCTGAATTACCTTCAGAAAGTTTAATTCCTACCTTTGAGTCAATTTTACAAGAAATTGCCTATATAGAATTTTCAAACAGTCAGGGAAAATCAGTTATTGAAGATATTGAAGGCCAATGGCTCATCACAACATCTTATAATTTTCCTGCTAATACTGAGCTTTTAAGTCGTTTTTTTATTCAATTACGCGAAGCTAAAATATTAGAAGCTAAGACTAATCGAACAGATCTACTTTATAAATTAGGATTAGATGACGATAACAAGATGCGATTAATATTAAAATCCTCAGATGGTAGAGTGCTCTATGATCTAGATATTGGAACTTATAATTACAATATCCCAGGATCCTATATAAAAAATACACAAGAATCACAATCATACTTGGTTAACACTAATTTAACTGCAGATGTTTCAGGTTTTTATTGGACACCTACAGATTTACTTAATATTGGAAAATCACAAATTCAAACTGTACAGATTTATAATCAAAATATGATTAACCTTGAAGAAAAAGATAGTTCACTTAGGCATTCAAATCTCCCTCTTGGTTTTTCTAAATTGAGCGAAGATAAGATTAGCGGAGTACATAGTGCTCTAACTGACCTACAACATAATGGTTTTATCCTAAGATCTAATTTACCAAATTCTTCAGATTTGAAGGTTAGGTATACTCTTAAAAACGGCACGGTTCTATTCGTTGAATTATACGATATCAAAGATAGAGGTATTCATGCTACCTTTGATTGGAACTATATAAATGATGATGTTCAAATAACAAAATTTATAGATCCCATATTAGATGGTGGTCAATTACAAGTAAGCTCAGTGTCCCTGCTATCCGATTTTGCATACAGTGTTCCTCAGGTATTTTTTGATAATAATAATTTGAAGCTTCGAGCTAAGTCAGAATAATAATTTTAAATATCACTAATCTTAAATTTCATTTTATGCCGATATGTCTGCCCTGGACTAATAAGAGAAGAAGGAAATTTCTTATTATTAGGAGAATTGGGAAAATTTTGTGTTTCCAAACACATACCTTGAAAAGGTCTTAACTTTTTAGACTGTGACTTAAACCTTAAATATTGACCAGAATAAAATTGAACACCAGGTTGATCTGAAAATAGACTCAATTGAATTTTGCTTCTAGGGGAAATGAGCTTTGCAACTAAACTACTATTTTTTTTTATGATGTAATTTTCATCAAATCCAGAGCCCTTTTTTTCAATTTTAGCGCCAATATTTGAGATATTTCTATAATCAAATTGTCCGTTTTTAACGCTCAATCTTTTTCCGGTAGGAATATTGTCTTTATCATTTTCTAAATAATAATCAGCGTTTATGAAAAGTTCATGATTAAAGATATTTTTTTTTACTTTATCTAGGTTCCAATAGGCATGATTTACTAAGTTTACATGGGTAGTCTTTGAGGACTTTGCTGTCATAAGTATATGAAGGTTATTGTCTTTAAGCAGATATTTACAAGTAGACCTCAGTTCACCTGGAAATCCCTCTTCCCCATCAGGAGAAGTATAGTTATATGTAACATGCAAATTAGAAGAATCTTTAATTTCCCAAATTTTTGAGTCAAATCCTTTCTTTCCTCCATGGAGGATATTTTTACCTTCGTTTTTAGTTAAGCTATATTTAGTTTGATTTATGCTGAATTGAGCATTTTTAATTCTATTGGCATATCTTCCACAAGTTGCACCAAGATAGTTTCTGTTATTTTTATATGAGGAAATTTTGTCAAGATTTAAAATTAAATTTATTTTTTTTCTTTTATGAAATACTTCAAAGAGAGTTGCACCCATATTTAAAATCTTAATTCTTAAAAAATTATTCTCTATTGTGTGAGACTTAATCATTAATGACTAAATTGAGAGATATTCTCCAATACCTTTTTAGTTGTCTCTTTTAATTTAGGTAATGTGGATTTGATTAATTGAATCCTATCATAGATTGAAGGGTTATTTGTAATCTCTTCCCTGAGGGTATCGCCAAATGTTTTTCTGAGTTCAGTCCCAATGTTGAATTTACAAACGTTTGTATTATTAGCGATACTGCGTCTTAAAGGATAATCAATTCCACTACTCCCGTGCAAGACTAATGGAACGTCAGTTAATTTTTCAATTTGTTCAATTACCTCTAAATCAATAGAAGATGATGTGTTTGTTTGTAAATGTATGTTGCCAGCACTAATAGCCATGGCATCACATCCAGATAATTCAGCAAATTGTTTAGCTTGTGTTGGATCAGTGTTTTGAGACTCTGCTCCTTCACTGTATCCAACAAATCCTATTTCGCCTTCAACTGAAATGTTGGTTTTATGAGCTAATTCAGCAATTTCATGGGTTTTTTCTATATTTTCATTTAGAGAAAGTTTAGAACCGTCAAACATAATTGAGGTAAATCCACTATCTATTCCCTCCATACATTCTTCTTTTGTATAGCCATGATCTAAGTGGCATACAACTGGACAGCTTGATTGGTCTGCTAAATATCTAAACATCTTACCTAGTATTGGCACCGGAGTGTTGGCTCTACAGCCAGGGCCCGCTTGTAAAATAACAGGTAAATTTAAATCTTCTGCTACCTCTGCATAACATCTGGCATCTTCCCATCCTAAAACAACTAGTCCGGCAACTGCATATTTATCTTTTTTTGCTTTTTGTAAAACTTCAGATAGTGTGGCGACGGTCATTTATACTTGGCAATCATATCCTTAATTCCAGGAATTGTTTCTAGTTGATAGGCATGTGTTTTTTGAAAATATTGGATAAGAGATCTCTGTGAAAGACCTACTAAGATAGTAAAATAGTACATTTCATATCCGGGAGCTACAACACAAGGATGATAGCCCTTGTCTATGGCTATAGTTGATCCGTTAAATAACTGATAACCAAAACCTTCTTTATCCTCTTCGTATTGCATCACTTGGACTCCAAATCCATGTCCTGGTTTGAAGCGATAATTATAGACTTCATCATGTCGAGTCTCATCAGGAAGTCTGTTTGTATCATGTTTATGTGGAGGGAAGCCTGACCAACCTCCTGCTCCCACAGTGTAGAGCTCATTGACAAGCAATCTTCCAACTTGTTCATGCTGTTTTGCTCCTAAGATATGTTTAATTTTTCGATGAGTTTTTGTATCATCTGATCCATACTGAACCATATCAATTTCTTTTTGGGGAACTAAAAATGCCTCTAATTTCTTTTCATAAATACCACCGGCAATAAAACACTCGGCACTGTCTGAAAGGCAAGTAATTGTGCATTCAGAGTTAGTGGGTATATAACTACCCTCGGGTTCGCCATCCCAAACATCAGTATTTCTAGTTCCAATTTGGCCAAGTTTATTTCCATCAACTGTCAACTCCACTAAACCCGTAGCAGGCACCACGCTAGTCTCATGTTGAGGAAGTTGATAACTATAGCTTTCCCCTTTTTTTAAATTGATAATATTAAAGTAAACCAAAGGAACAGTTTCATTTTGCTCCCCAAATAAAGCGATATTCTTGTTGTCTGAGTATGGTATATGCATCTATATCTCCATTGTTTGTTGATTAATAAATTTTTCTAGTTCATTACTGTCTGGCATTGCTGAGGAGCAGCCCACTTTGGTTACCACAATAGCTGCATTTGCCGAGCCTCTTTTGATTGAATCCTCTAGGGAAAATCCCTGAAAGAGAGAGCTAATAAAACCACCGTTAAAAGCATCTCCTGCTCCAGTGGGTTTGATAGCTTCGACCTTAAATATTCCAAAATTTAATTCCTTTTCTTTAGTAAAAACTTGCGATCCTTTTTCACCCATCTTGTAGATTATAATTGAGGGCTTCTCATTTATAAAGTCTTTAGCTAGTTGCAAACCATCAGTAGAGTTATTTGCAATATTGAATTCTAGGTCATTGCCTATAATGATGTCCATTTCCTTCATAATTTTTTTATAAATATTGGATTTAATTTCATCTGACTCCCAATTATAAGCTCTATAATCCATATCCATTATTAAGGGAATACTCAGTGTGGATGCTTTTCCAGAAGCATAAAAGACTGCCTCCCTCGATGGGCTAGATGACAATGC